>Ga0134127_10000068_pt1 | contig 144962 bp, 116 predicted proteins | sample KB31753_FD_96459 | JGI IMG/M metagenome (GOLD analysis project Ga0134127, IMG submission 96459) | Terrestrial soil microbial communities with excess Nitrogen fertilizer from Kellogg Biological Station, Michigan, USA - KB3-175-3 | ecosystem: Environmental > Terrestrial > Soil > Unclassified ...
AGGAGATGCTACCTGGCACCGCGGTTTTACCATACATAATGCCCCGGGTAATAACTCGAACACCCGGCGCGAAATAATGACGATCATCTACCTTGCCGATGGCGCCCGCGTTTCTCCGTTTAAAAACGAGTGGCAAAAGAACGACAATCAAAAATGGCTGATGGGCAAGCCGGTTGGCGAATTGATCGATTCGGAATTGAACCCGCGATTATTATAACGCAAAAAGCAGTGGATTGTCGCCCACTGCTTTTTTAAGCCCTTTATTCACCGTTTGGCAGTTGTAAGGTCGAAACTTGTTTTCAAATTAGTTGTAGCGTCCCTTCCGCTGAGGATCTTCGAGGAACAATGACAGGAATATTTTTTGTTCTGTCCTGACCGAGTATATCGCCGGGAAGTTATTCAAATAACGGTCGTCATAATAAATAAAGTGCTCAAATCCTAAACTCAGGTTTTTGGTCAAATTTGCGGTAATACGGGGTTTCAAAATATTTACATGATTCATGCCGCCAGGCCCTACAAAGGTGTGCAGCAGGTAATAGTTATAGGCAAAAGATAAACTTACAAAGCGTCCCAAATTCAGTCGTGTTTCAAATTGGGCCTCTAAACCATCATTATAGGTATAATCCCTAACCTGCGAAGTATCCGGTCCAAAACGTGTGCTGTTACCAGCAAGAGGAACTATCGCAAGGTGTGCGCTGGTATATAATATAATACCTTTGGTGAATGAATATTTTGTGAATAGCCCGCCTCCGAAGCCTATACTCCCGAGTTCGAAGGTTTTATTGTCCCAATAGTCGTAGTACTGGAATGCGCCATATAATATAGACAGATCTCCAATATGGCCATTGTCGCCGAATAAGATCCCGTAACCTAAAACGTTGTCCAGTATTTTCCTGCCCGAACCAAAGCTGAATTCGGTACGAAACCTAAAAAAATCAAATGGTTTTCGCCTTATTTCTTCAAAGGGGTTCCCATAATCGAGTTGCACGTTTATCAAAGCATTGGTCGGGCCGGTACCAAAAGCGGTATTGTTATCGTTTATTTTGTGCACGCCGGCAAATAAAGTGATGTTGAGCGGTTCTTTTTGATAAACTTCGGTGGTAGTTCTTCTAAAAGACTTTCCCTGCAGCAACCGGTTAAGGCCGCGTACCGGGTCGATAAGACCGGCAGCTATTTCACGGAATACTCTTTCACCGCCGGTTGTCCGGTCGTCTAAGATATTTGAACTTAAACGGTAAAATATTTCGCCCAAAAAAGCCCCGTTGGCCGTCGTGTTTATAATATCGTTATAGGATGGCCGGGTATTTTCGCCGAAGTATTCCCACATCAGGCTCCCGCCGGCTGCGAAGGGAATAGATTGCACGTAATTGTAGCCCTGGGAGCGGGCTGCGTTAAAGTACATCGATCCCGTATATGGATGGGCTATAAAGTTTACACCAAACCGGTCATCGTCCCATTCCCAGCCTTTTTGCAGGTTATATTTCCATGTCGACGGGCCAATATGCGAGAAATCAGCATTAAAAATAAATCTATCCATCGACCATGTAAAAACATTTACGCCGATAACCTCGACAGCGGGCTTCCAAAACGGATATTTTTTATTCAAATTTTTATCGTCGTTTAGCAGGTCGCCATATTTATTTTGAATAGTAGTATCGATGAGCGGGCTTTTTTTAGGCTGGTTGCCCGTTGAGTCTGAGAGGGTTTTTGCTTTTACAGCTTTAATTTCTTTTACCTGTTGGTTTGGTGTTCCTTTACCCGGCTTTACCGTATCAACGGGTGTAGTTTGCCCAAACAGGCTGGCCGCAGGCAATAAAACCCATAAAAATGATAAAGTTGTTTTGTTGACGACGTTTGTGAAAAGCTTAACGATCGTTGCAAAAGCGGAAATATTAAAATATATCATCAGCGTCGGCTTATATGTATAAGCCATAACCAATAACCGCCGCAAGTGTTTTAAGTACCCGACTTAAAAGATACCCCGATTGGCGCCGCCGTCAACCTGGATGGTGGTGCCGCTGATGTAGGCGGCTTGTTCCGACACTAAAAAGGTAACCAGCGCGGCCAGCTCTTCGGGTTTACCTATCCGGCCGAGCGGAATTTTCCTGGCCTTTTCCTTTAAAGCTTCTTCCGGATTTGCATCCTTGGGCAAAGTATGTTTTAATCTGTCGGTTAATATCATTCCGGGCGCTACGTTGTTCACCGTGATATGGTAAGGGCCAAATTCATCGGCCATCATCTTAGCCATTCCCACAACGCCCATGCGCATACTGGTTGAAAGCACGGAATTGGCGAGCACCGATTTTACCGAGCCGCTTATAATATTAATAATGCGACCGCTGCCTGTTTTTTGCATATGCGGCAATACAAGCCTGCTGGCCCGGGCAAAGCTAAGCAGGGTAAGTTCAAAAGCTTTCTGCCATGCTTCGTCGTCAAAATTTTCAAATTTATCGAAGGGCGGCCCTCCGCCGTTATTTATCAAAATATCGATTTTTCCAAACCGGTCTGCTGCTTGTTCAATAAGCGCTTCCACCTGCCTGCCATTTGATACATCCACCGGGATAGCAATAACCTCGTTACCGGTTAGTTTTTGGATCTCCTCCGCCGTTTTGTTCAATTCCGTTTCATTGCGCGAGCCGATAATAACCGTTGCGCCCTCGGCAGATAATGCCGTGGCTATCGCCCTTCCTAACCCCTTGCTGGCGGCTAAAACGATAGCCACTTTATTGTTTAGCTTTAAATCCATATTTAAAAATGTTGACCTTCAAGCCAAAGGCAGTCCAACCTTTCACCCTTCACCTTTTACCCCTGCCTGCCGGCAGGCAGGTTTCGCCTTTTACCCTTCACCTTCGCCTCTCCCTCCGTTCCAGGCTAAGCAAAAATGCCGGTAACAGTACCAGGTTGCACAACATAGCTACCAGCAACGTAACGGATAATAATATTCCCAATGCCCTGGTGCTGCCAAAGGTGGAAAATGTAAATATGCCAAAACCAAAAAACAGCACGATGGCAATATAGATCATGCTGATGCCCGTTTCGCGAATGGTGTCTGACACTATTTTGGATATGCTTTTATCAGTTCCGCTCAATTCCTGCCGGTACCGGGTGATAAAGTAAATGGTTTGATCGGACGAGATACCCATTGCGATGCTGAAAATGAGGATAGTGGATGGCTTAAGCGGTATCCCGAAAAATCCCATGATACCCGCGGTAATTACCAGCGGAATAAGGTTGGGCAACAACGAAATCGCGATCATGGCGGCTCCCCTGAATAACACCCACATCACACCAGCTATCAATATGATAGCCAGCGCCAGGCTTTCATATAGATTTTTTACCATGTAATTGGCTCCCTTAATAAATATAATGCTCGAACCCGTTAGCTCGACATGGAATTTATGAGGATCAAATATCGAGTCGATGCGGGGCTGTAACTTTGCCAATACCTTATTCATACGTTCCGACCCGACATCGGGCATCTGGAAGCTCACCCTGGCGAATCTCCTGGTGCTGTCGATATAATTACGAAGCATATTCGTGCCCTTGCCCGAGTTGCCGGCATAACTTAAAATAAATGCCTGCTCTATCCCTTCGGGCAGCCGGTAAAAATGACTGTTTCCGCCATAAAATGCCTGGGTCGAAAATTTAAGCGCCTGTATTAACGATAACGACCGGCTAAATTCGGGGTAAGATGAGATCATGTTCTCCATTTTATCGATCTTCCGTATAGTCGCCGCGTTCATAATGCCATTTTTACGTTTAGTATCTACACTTACCTCGAGCGGTAGTACACCTTTGAAATTCGCTTCAAAAAATTTAAGATCGCTCAGGGTATTACTGCTTTTCGGCAGGTCGTCAACCACATAGCTGTTTACTTTTATTCGGGTTAAACCGTATAAACAAATGGCTACCAAAACAAGTGTACCCACATATACCGGCCTGCGGCTACTATTAACCAATCTGTCGATATTTTTTAACCCGTTGCGGATCAGTTTCCGGTCTTTGATGGCACTTTGTGCCGGCTTTGGGCTGGGCAGGTAGCTAAAAATAATAGGGATGAGGATAAGGCTGAGGGCAAACGTCGTCATAATACTTAACGATGCCACCAGGCCAAATTCGGTAAGCAGCTGGCTGTTGGTAAAATACAAAACGCCAAAGCCTATAGCCGTAGTAATATTGGCGATAAAAGTGGTAATGCTCACTTTTTCAATCACCGTATGTAACGATCGCATTTTATTGGCGGTGGCCGAGAATTCGAAATAATATTTATTTAAGATGAAAACACTGTTGGGTACCCCGATGATGACCACCAGCGCCGGGATGATGCCGGTAAGGATGGTGATCTCAAAATGCAATAAAACCATAATGCCCAAACTCCAGGTTACCCCAAGCATCACCACGATCATTGGAAATACCACTGCGAATGCCGAGCGGAAAATGAGCAATAGCAGCAAAGCTGTTACGCCCACCGAAAGCATTAAAAATAAAAGAAACTCATGCGAGATCAGGTTGCCCGCTTCAGTGCGGATCAAAGGCAAACCGGAATAATGCACCCGGATATCATGCTTTTGTTCAAACCGGTGTCCCTCGGCCAATATCGTGTCGATGATGGGTACACGCTGGGGCGTATTGATTATTTTACCATCGAAAGTTATAGCCATTAACGTTGCCTCGTTGTCGTCGCTTAAGATCAGTCGTTTATAAAACGGGAGCGATAGCAAGGCTTGTTTTACACTGTCGGCTTCCCGGTCATTCGATAATAAATGACCGACCAGCGGTTTTAGTACAAACCGGTGATTTAACGTATCCTTGTCGAGATTATAAATATTGGCGATAGAAATAACCGCCTTTATCCCCCTGACATGCTGAAGCCGGGTGCCTATTCGGTTCCAATCGTTAAAAACGTCTTTTTGGAAAATATCAGGCGACCGCACGCCGATCACCATGGTTGTCGCGTCCTGCCCGAATATTTTTTTGAACTCCATGTACCTGATATAGGCCGAATCGGTAACAGGCAGCACCTTTCCGCCATTAAAAGTGATACGCGCCTTGCTGGCCTCAAAACCCATAACAGTGCTCAATACAGCTATCGCCGTTAAAAAAAGAACCCGGTTTTTTAAAATGAGATCAGCAAGCTTTTTCCAAATCATTATTTGGTGTCAGATAAAATTGGTTTGCTAAACTACGAAAATAGATTAATCGCGCTATTTGCGATTGTGACAATGTTTACAATTGTGCAGATTTGTATCACCGCCAACCAGTAAACACAAACACATGAAAAAATTGATCCGCAGTTTTGGTTATGCTTTTAAGGGCGTGGCTTTTGCTACCGCCACGCAGCTTAACTTCAGGATACACCTGGCTGCCACATTGCTCGCGCTGCTGCTGGGATATTTTTTAAAGATATCAACTGCCGAGTGGTTGTGGGTGGCGCTAAGCATCACCCTTGTACTGGTTACTGAATTATTTAACACGATGATCGAAGCGCTTACCGATTTCGTTTCGCCGGGGTTTAATGAAACGGCGGGCCGGGTTAAGGACATGAGCGCGGGCACGGTGGTGATCGCCGCGCTGTTTGCTCTTATTACCGGCCTGATTATTTTTTTACCGAAACTGCTGTTGCTTTTTTAGCTATGCTGCATAAAACCCGCGGCATTGTTTTTAAAACCACCGGCTATGGTGAAAGCAGCATCATCGTTCAGGTTTTTACCGAAAAATTCGGACTGCAATCCTATATCATTAACGGCGCCAAAAAGCCAAAGGCTAAAATTCCGGCAAATATGCTGCAGCCCCTGCACCTGCTCGATATGGTTGTTTATCATAAAAATACAGGCAATGTACAGCGGGTAAAGGAACTGAAAAATTCGCCGGTACTGCAATCCATTCCGTACGACGTGATCAAAAGCAGCCTGGCTTTATTTTTAAACGAAGTTTTATATAAGGCAGTAAAAACACAGTCGGAAGACGAAAGCCTGTTTGATTTTGTGTTTAGCGCGATAGAGTGGCTCGATCACCAAACAGAAGGACTGGCTAACTTTCACCTGCTGTTTTTGATACAGCTAACCCGGTACCTTGGGTTCTATCCCGACCGTACCCTGGCGGGTCAGGCCGATTATTTCGACCTGCGCAATGGCATATTTTCCGCGTATAAGCCCGACAACGTTAACTATCTTTCGCCGCCGCATACACAAAATTTTGTGGCGCTGCTGCGATGCGGGTTTGAGAACAGTGCACAGGTAAAGCTAAATAACGACGAACGCCGCTACCTGCTTCAAAAACTGCTTGAATATTACGCCTTGCATATCGAAAGCTTTGGCAGCATCCGCTCGCACGAGGTGCTCGAAGAAGTACTCAGCTGATAGCGTCAGTAGCCCGCTGCACCATTTATAAGAGAGTGCATGTGGCGCAGGTGGTGCACATGGTGCAGGGTGATGATTATTTAGACATAGCGGCAAAACGGAATTTGGCATTGATCGAAGCATTCTCCGCACATCAAAGCAGACGAGGTAATTTAGCTTTATACCAGGTCGCCGCTCAATAATTTGGTTTAAAAATATTTTCCTATACTTTTATGGGAAGAAAACGCCATATGATCGATCTCAACAAAACCGTTATAAAATTCGCTGCGGCGATAATCACAATTGCCCCGGTTATCAGCAAAGCGCAAAACTCCGGCAGTAAGGAATGGGTAACCCGATCCAATAATTACACCAAACTGCTGATCGATATCGATGAAAAATATTCGCCGGAGTTTGGCTCTAACCAGGGATTGGCGTTTTACGATACGCTGGTCTCCGTGCCTACCCTCGCCCATATGAAGGCGGAGCGGCGCGACAGGGAGCATATGCTGAATGAATTAAAACAGGCCCGGCAAAAAGAAACCGATGCGGCAGTTAAGCAGGATCTTGAGATCTTGATACATCAAACCGAACTTGGCTTCAGGCGGCAGGATTTTGGTGAAAACCGCGAGGTGCCGTTTATCAATGCGGCAGGTATGGTTTATGGCGGCCTGCAGCCGCTGCTTGACGATCAAACCCCGGCTGCGCGACGCGCCTCGGCGGTGATCCGCCTGCATAAATATGCCGGTTTACAGAAAGGGTATCGCCCCATTGCCGAAATTTTAAAAGAACGCACCCTTTTGCAACTCGCAAAACCAGGAATGATCTATCCGTCGAAACAGCAAATGGAGGTTACCCTGGCGCATAATGCCAGTATCATCAGCGGGATCGAAGAGCTGTTTAAGAAATACAACATCAGCGGCTGGCAACCGGCCTACGCCGCCATCAAAAAGCAGCTGGAAGAATACGATACCTGGGTTAAAGCCACGGTATTGCCAAAGGCCCGTACCGACTTCAGGCTGCCGCCCGAAGCATACAAGCTCGCGCTGCAAGGCTATGGCATCGACATCACCCCGGCCGGGATGGCGAAAATGGCGCATGCCGCATTTACCGATATACAAAATCAGATGAAGCCGATAGCCGCGCAGATCGCCAAACAGCACAACCTGCCTTCATCCGATTACCGGGATGTGATCAAATACCTGAAAAAGGATCAGATCATCGGCGACTCGATCATGCCGGTGTACCGCAGGCACCTCACGGATATTGAGGCCATTATTCGCGAGCATCACCTGGTCACCCTGCCGAACAGGCCGGCCATTATCCGGTTGGCCAGCGAAGCCGAAACTGCCCAGCAACCTGCCCCGCACATGGTGCCGCCGCCGTTTTTGCACAATACCGGTCAGCGCGGCGTTTTTGTACTCCCGTTGAATATGCCGCCTGCGCCCGGGGAAAAGGTCGACAAATACGACGACTTTACCTTCGACGCGGCATCCTGGACCATCATCGCCCACGAGGCCCGGCCCGGCCACGAGCTGCAGTTTGATAAAATGGTTGAGGAAGGCGTTTCGCAGGCAAGGGCCTTGTATGCGTTTAATTCCACCAATGTGGAAGGGTGGGGATTATATGCCGAATACATTACCCGCCCGTATATGCCGCTGGAAGGGCAGCTGGTTTCGCTCGATTACCGTTTGCTGCGCGCCGCGCGTGCGTTCCTGGATCCGGAGCTGCAAGCCGGCACCATCACCCAGCAGCAGGCGCTCGACTTGCTGATGACCGATGTGGTACAGTCGCACGCTTTTGCCAGGCAGGAAGTAGAACGCTATACCTTAAGGGCGCCCGGTCAGGCGAACAGTTATTTTTACGGCTACACCAAAATGCTCGGTTTGCGCAAGGATGCCGAAGCAGCTTTAGGCGCTAAATTTAACCAGCAGCATTTCCATGACTTTATCCTGTCGCAAGGCATATTGCCGCCGGCATTGATCAGGGAAGCGGTGATGAATGAATTTGTGGTGGGGGAGAAGAAGTGATTGGTGACTGGACATTAGAGATTAGGGAAAGCGCGAATTTCGCCATCGTTATATAAAGAGGATAATATAGCTATGAAATATAGTAGGATTCTACCCTAATCTCCAACCGCTAACCTCTAATTAACTAACTCCCTACATATTCCTCCGGTACTGCCCGCCTACCTCATACAGCGCATGTGATATTTGGCCGAGCGAACAATATTTACAGGCTTCCATCAGGCTTTCAAAAATATTTTGCCCGGCAATGGCGGTGTGCTGGAGGTTTTTCAATAATTGCGGCACGATCGCTTCGTTGCGATGCTGAAACTCATGCAGCGCGGCTATCTGGAATTGCTTTTCCTCTTCGGTTGCCCGGATCACTTCCGACGGCACAATGGTTGGCGAGCCTTTTTTATTCAGGAAGGTGTTCACCCCGACAATGGGGTATTCGCCGGTATGTTTCAGCGTTTCGTAGTATAAAGACTCTTCCTGTATCTTGCTGCGCTGGTACATGGTTTCCATGGCGCCTAAAACGCCGCCGCGGTCGTTGATCGCTTTGAATTCAGTCAACACGGCTTCTTCTACCAGGTCGGTAAGCTCCTCGATAATGAACGAGCCCTGCAGCGGGTTCTCATTTTTTGCCAAACCCAGTTCCCGGTTGATGATCAGCTGGATAGCCATGGCCCGGCGCACCGACTCTTCGGTAGGCGTCGTGATCGCTTCATCATACGCATTCGTATGCAGGGAGTTACAGTTATCATAGATCGCATATAGCGCCTGCAGTGTGGTACGGATATCGTTAAAATCGATCTCCTGCGCATGCAGCGAGCGCCCGCTGGTTTGGATATGATATTTCAGCTTTTGCGAACGGTCGTTCCCTTTGTATTTATTTTTTACCGCCTTTGCCCAGATGCGCCTTGCCACACGACCGATCACCGAATATTCCGGGTCGATGCCGTTGGAGAAAAAGAACGACAGGTTTGGCGCAAAATCGTCAATATGCATTCCCCGGCTCAAGTAATACTCCACGTAGGTAAAACCGTTCGAAAGGGTAAATGCCAGCTGCGTGATGGGGTTGGCGCCTGCTTCGGCGATATGATACCCGGAAATAGAAACCGAATAGAAGTTTTGTACCTTTTTGTCGATAAAATACTGCTGAATATCGCCCATCATGCGCAGGGCAAACTCGGTGGAAAAGATGCAGGTATTTTGCGCCTGGTCTTCCTTCAAAATATCGGCCTGCACTGTACCGCGAACGCTCGAAAGCGCCTTCGCCTTGATACTTTGGTATACATCCGCAGGCAGCACCTGGTCGCCGGTAAGGCCCAAAAGCATCAGGCCGAGGCCGTTATTGCCGGGGGGTAGAGCAGCCCCATTAGCCTCACCTAAATCCTCTCCAAAGGAGAGGACTTTCCTTTCTGGCTGCCTATCTAACATGTCTTTAATTGCCGTTAATACTTTTTGACTGTCATCTATTACTTCGTTATTGGAAAACCGTATAACGTCAAATCCCTCGTCATTTAAAACTTTTGTTCTAATATTATCTTCTTCCTTTGTTACTTCGTGGTATCCGCCATCAATTTCAATCACCAATCCTTTGGTCAAACAAACGAAATCTGCTATGTAACCGTTAATGGCATGCTGTCTCCTGATTTTATACCCTATTTGATTATTTCTCAACAAACCCCATACAATATTTTCTGCTTCCGTTAGATTTTGCCTGCTTTCCCGTGAGTTTGCTTTTAATATTTCCCAGATTTTTGAGTCAGCCGTTTCATAACCAAAATTCCTAATTCCCGGGGGTTGCGCGCCGGTTACCCCCTCTCCTTTGGAGAGGGCCGGGGTGAGGCCCTGGTATTTCGGCCGTGGTAATCCCTTATCATCATACAGCTCCCTAAACTTGGCCTCAACCAAATGCTCCAGTTGATGCTCGGTGATATATTTTTCACATTGCTGATCGATGGCTGCATTCATAAAAAAGCCAAGCAGCATTGGCGCGGGGCCGTTGATGGTCATGGATACCGAAGTAGACGCATGACAAAGATCAAACCCCGAATATAGCTTTTTGGCGTCATCCAGCGTGGCGATACTTACGCCGGAGTTGCCGATCTTGCCGTAAATATCGGGACGTGTATGCGGGTCCTCGCCGTAAAGGGTTACCGAGTCGAACGCCGTCGACAAGCGGTGTGCCGGCTGACCCAGCGAAACATAGTGAAAGCGTTTGTTGGTACGTTCGGGGCCGCCCTCGCCGGCAAACATGCGCGTAGGGTCTTCGCCTTCCCGCTTAAGCGGGAAAACACCTGCCGCATAGGGAAATTCTCCCGGAAGATTTTCCGTCAGCAGCCAGCGCAAAATATCGCCCCATGCCTCGTATTTCGGTAATGCGATCTTTGGGATACGCAACTGCGAAAGCGATGTATAATAAAGCGGTTGTTTTATTTCCTTATTCCTGACTTTATACATGAAATTTTCCGCCGTGTACTGCTTCACCGTCTCCGGCCATTGCTTTAGCAGGCGCTTGCATTCGGGATGAAGGTGATCTTCAAGGTGCTGATAGATATCTGAAAGAGCCCCCTCTAAATCTCCCGCGGTTGGGGAGACTTTTAAGTCCCCTTGAGGGCTTGAGTTGCGGCTGGTTAATTCAATCACCCCATTTACCTGGAACATTTGCTGCGCAATTTTACACTGCTCGTTTACCCATTGTGCATAAGCCGCGCTGCTTTCAACGATCTCGGCCAAGTACCGGTTCCTGTCGGGCGGGATGATATATATCTTTTCTGATTCGTCACCTTTTGCTCTCAGTCTTTCGGCGTTATCCTCTACAAAGTCAACCCCGGTTTTGGCATTGATCATTTTAATGAGTGCGGTAAACAGCGTATTCATGCCCGGGTCGTTGAACTGCGAAGCCATCGTCCCGTACACGGGTATGTCTTCGTCTTTTGCATCAAACAGCTTATGGTTGCGCTTATATTGTTTTCGAACATCCCTGATGGCGTCAAGCGCGCCGCGTTTATCGAACTTGTTCAGCGCTACCATATCGGCAAAGTCGAGCATATCGATCTTTTCCAGCCGTGTAGCCGCGCCAAACTCCGGCGTCATCACGTACAATGAAAGATCGCAATAGTCGGTGATCATCGTGTCCGACTGCCCGATGCCCGAGGTTTCCACGATCACCAGGTCATAACCGGCGGCTTTGCAGATATCGATACTTTCCTGCACATGCTTTGAAAGCGCGAGGTTAGCTTGCCGGGTTGCCAGCGAACGCATATATACGCGCGGACTGTTGATCGCATTCATGCGGATGCGGTCGCCAAGCAGCGCGCCACCGGTTTTGCGTTTGGATGGGTCTACCGAGATGATCGCGATGGTTTTGTCGGTTTCCGCCAGAAAGCGTCGGACGATCTCGTCCACCAGCGATGATTTTCCCGAGCCACCCGTACCGGTTATGCCTAAAACAGGTGTATGGCTTTTATTGATGAGCTTATGAACCTCGGATAAAAAATTATCCGCTTCTTTCGGGTAGTTCTCCACCACGCTTATGGCCGTGGCAATCGATTTTATATCTTTTTCCGGCAGGTGTTTCAGTTCGCCGTTCAGTTTTATTTTATTCTGGAAGTCGCATTTCGCCAGCATGTCGTTGATCATGCCCTGCAAACCCATGGTGCGGCCATCATCCGGCGAATAGATGCGGGTAATACCGTAATCGTGCAGCTCTTTGATCTCGTGCGGCAGAAAAACGCCGCCACCGCCGCCAAATATCTTGATATGCCCTGCCCCGCGCTCCTTCAACAGGTCGTACATGTACTTAAAGTATTCCATATGCCCGCCCTGGTATGACGTCAGGGCGATTCCCTGCACATCTTCCTGGATGGCGCAATTCACCACCTCGTCAACCGAACGGTTATGCCCCAGGTGAATGACCTCCGCACCCGACGATTGCAAAATGCGGCGCATGATGTTAATCGTGGCGTCGTGCCCGTCGAACAGGGATGCGGCAGTTACAAAGCGGATCTTGTATTTCGATTGATAGGGAGCGATGCTTTCCATGCGCGGTAAATTGGTAAACGCAAAATTAACCAAAATAAACTATGCGTGCATAATATTTAGGGTGTAATCTATTGTCGCTCGTATATGACTCACCCCGACTCAGCTGCGCTCGTCGACCCTCTCTGCTACGCAAAGAGGGTGGTTAAGTTTTTTTGAAACAAAAAAACTGGTAAATGATACGAGGTCATCAACATTCCGGCAGGCTCAGCGGGATATTAACCGCTAAGCCCCCATCGGCGGTTTCCTTGTATTTTGAGTTCATATCCAGCGCGGTTTGCCACATCGTTTTTACCACGGCATCCAGGCTGACTTTCGCGTTATCAGGATTGGTTTGCAGGGCCAGCTGCGAGGCGGTTATGGCTTTGATGGCGCCCATGGTGTTACGCTCGATGCAAGGCACCTGTACGAGGCCGCCTATGGGGTCGCAGGTCATACCCAGGTGGTGTTCCATGGCGATTTCGGCGGCCATCAATACCTGGCGCTGCGTGCCGCCCAGGCATTCCGTTAACGCCGCTGCCGCCATTGCCGACGATACCCCGATCTCGGCCTGGCAGCCGCCCATCGCCGCCGAAATGGTGGCGCCTTTTTTAAATATGCTGCCGATCTCGGAGGCGGTTAAAAGAAACTGTATAACACGTTCTTCAGAGTAGCCATCGCAAAACACCAGGTAATATTGCAATACCGCCGGTATCACGCCTGCCGCGCCATTGGTAGGCGCCGTTACCACCCGGCCGAACGAGGCATTTTCCTCGTTTACCGCCAGCGCGAAGCAGCTTACCCAGTCCAGCGTATTCTGAAAACCGTTACCGGTGTTGCGGATGGCCTGCACCCATTCGTCGAAATCAGCATAGGTGGCGTTCTTAATAAGCCTGCGGTTAAGCGCTGCGGCACGGCGCGAAACGTTGAGTCCGCCGGGTAACGACCCTGAGGTATGGCAGCCGCGGTACATACATTCTTTCAGCGCGTTAAAAATATTCAGCACGCCTGCGCGGGTTTCCTGCTCGCTGCGCCACGCCAGCTCGTTTTCCATCACCACCTCTGATATTTTCAAACCCGTTTTAATGCACCAGTGCAGCAAATTATTGGCGGTATCGATCGGGAAGGGCAGATCGACCTCGGCTTTTGATTGTCCGTTTCCGTCCTCTTTTACTACGAACCCGCCGCCAATGGAATAATAGGTTTCAGATACGGCTGTTCCATTATTTAAAAAAGCCTGGAAGGTAACAGCGTTGGGATGATATGGCAAGCTTTCATTAAACAGGAAAAGCATATCGTCGTCTGCGAAAAAATGAACCTCCTTTTTGCTCGCAAGCATCAATTTGTGTGAGGTATAGATTTCCTGAGTTTTCGGTCCCACCTTATCCACTTCAAAGGTTACCGGGTCGTCGCCGCTTAACCCGAGTAAAATCGCAATGTCGGTGCCATGTCCTCGCCCGGTTTTTGCCAGCGAACCGTATAATAACACCTTTATATGCTCCGTAAGCGGCAGCAAATTTCTTTCCCGGAGCATTTGGACAAACTGCTGTGCGGCGCGCCATGGACCGAGCGTATGCGAGCTCGAAGGCCCTATGCCAATCTTGAACATGTCGAATACAGAAATTTGTTCTTTTTGCATTTCGCGATTTTATGAGTATGCTGACAATCAGCCGGCCTTCGGAAATGCCATCCCGGCGGCACCCAAGTCCTTAATGATCTTTTCCATAAGGGCTATTTTGGCAGTCAGAAAATCTTCGGGCAGCACCCACACATTCACCATAAACCGCATGCTATCCACTTCGAGGCCGATCAGTCCCACCCGCGGCGCGGGATTGGTTAATATGGCGGCTATAGAAATAACGGAGTCATTTATAATTTTGATCGCCTTATCAACGTCATTGGCATACGCCAGTTTCACTTCAAAGTCCAAACGGCGCTTACCCTCCCTGCTTACGTTCACGATCACCTCGTTAAACAGCTTGCCATTTGGTATAATGATGGTTTTATTATCGGGTGTTAGCAAAACGGTATAAAATATCTGAATGGAAGTTACTTTTCCATCCTGTCCCTGCGCCAGGATGTTATCATCAATATCAAAAGGTTTTAACAGCAAAATGAGCACGCCGCCCGCAAAGTTTTGGAAAGTACCCGAAAGTGCCAAACCTGCCGCTACACTGAATGCGCCAATAATGGTGGTGAATATCGTTAGCTGGAATCCGACCAGCTGCATCACCGAGATGATGAGCAATACATACAGCCCGGTTATGGTAAGACTAAGAAAAAAGGGCTGTAATGTGGAGTGCACCTTCTGCTTGCTCATGCGTGCACGGAGTCGCAACCGCAAGATTTTGATAAACCATAAGCCCGCAAAGAATACAATTAACCCGAATAAATAATTTTGCCCGTTTTTAACTATCCAAATATGGAACTGGTCATAAAACTCCTGGAACTTCATACGGGAGCCAAAGTTAAACAATTATTTATTTGCCGTATATGATCACAAACAGCTGAGGTACCTTAAACAAGGCCCATTCAATGGCGTTGCTGCGGAGATGTTTGGTAGTTGTTAAAAAATGTTTCATTGCACCGTATCGGCCTGGAATGTTTTCTAAACCGTCCTCAAATTTACGGCTGATCACACGCACAAAAAATAGTTAATCAATCATTTGATTAACAAATGACGAACCATTTACGCTTGAGTGCCAATGGCGTTAAAATAAAAACCCCGGCTGTTTTACCAGCCAGGGTTTTTTGTTTGAGTCTTTAGTCCTGAGCCCGAAGTCTAAAGTCCGTCTTTCGTGCTGACTATGGACTATCGACTATGGACTGAATATTACATCATGCCGCCCATGCCGCCGCCGCCACCCATCGGAGGCATACCGGCTTTTTCCTCTTCAGGATCATCGGCTAATACACACTCGGTGGTTAACAGCATTGCTGCGATGGAAGCTGCGTTCTCTAAAGCTACACGGCCTACCTTTGTTGGATCGATAACACCTGCGCCGATCAAATTTTCGTATTTGTCAGAACGGGCATTGTAACCAAAGTCAGCTTTGCCTTCTTTTACTTTTTGTACTACGATAGAACCCTCGATACCTGCGTTTTCGCAGATCTGGCGCAATGGCTCTTCGATAGCGCGACGAATGATCTGAACACCCGTGTTCTCGTCTTCGTTATCGCCTTTCACGTTCACCAATGATTCGATAGCACGAATAAAGGCTACACCACCACCGGCAACTATACCTTCTTCAACAGCCGCACGGGTTGCATGTAAAGCATCGTCAACACGGTCTTTCTTCTCTTTCATTTCAACTTCAGATGCAGCGCCAATATACAATACGGCTACGCCGCCTGATAGCTTGGCTAAACGCTCCTGCAATTTTTCTTTATCGTAATCAGAAGTTGTGGTTTCTATCTGCGCACGGATCTCATTAACTCTTGCTTTGATAGAATCTGCATCGCCATTGCCATCGATGATGGTAGTGTTATCCTTGTCGACAGAAATTTTCTCGGCCTGGCCCAGCATTGAAAGATCTGCGCTCTCTAATTTATAACCTCTTTCTTCGGAGATCACAGTACCGCCGGTTAAAATGGCGATATCTTCAAGCATGGCCTTACGGCGATCGCCGAATCCAGGAGCCTTAACAGCAGCCACTTTCAGCGAACCGCGGATTTTGTTAACTACCAAAGTAGCCAATGCTTCGCCATCCAGATCTTCTGCGATGATCAACAAAGGCTTGCCGGTTTGAACTTGCTTTTCCAGGATAGGAAGCAATTCCTTCATGGAAGAGATCTTCTTATCGTAGATCAGGATATAAGGGTTTTCCAGCTCCACTTCCATTTTATCGGAATTGGTAACAAAGTATGGCGAAAGGTAACCGCGGTCGAACTGCATACCTTCAACCGTTTTAACTTCGGTTTCGGTCCCTTTGGCTTCTTCAACGGTGATCACACCCGAAGTGCCTACTTTTTTCATTGCGTCAGCGATCATCTCGCCGATAACCTCATCGTTATTTGCAGAGATAGAAGCCACTTGCTTTATCTTACCGAAATCGTCGCCAACATCCTGTTTCTGCGATTTCAGGTTCTCAACAACCGCCCTTACAGCTTTATCGATACCGCGTTTTAAATCCATTGGATTTGCACCTGCGGCTACGTTTTTTATACCGGCTGTTACAATGGCCTGTGCCAAAAGAGTAGCGGTAGTGGTGCCATCACCTGCTATGTCGGCAGTTTTGGAAGCCACTTCCTTTAACATTTGGGCGCCCATGTTTTCGATGGGGTCCTTCAACTCAATTTCTTTTGCTACGGTAACACCATCCTTAGTAATTGCAGGTGAACCGAATTTTTTGTCAATAATTACGTGACGGCCTTTAGGACCTAATGTCACTTTAACCGCGTTAGCCAAAATATCAACGCCCCTCTTTAGAGCGTCGCGCGCTTCAACATTGTATTTAACTTGTTTTGCCATGAGTTTTTTTGTTTGAATGTTTTAATGTTGTAAAGTTGGAATGTTAGATAGCAAGTTAAAGGTAACTTTACAACCTTTCAACATTGCAACCTTCCAACAATTGTTAATTAAAGAACCGCGAAAATATCCGATTCGCGCATAATTAAAAGTTCCTTCCCTTCGTAAGTGATCTCTGTTCCGGCGTATTTACCATATAAAACCTGGTCGCCTACATTAATGCCGATAGGAATAAGACTGCCTGAATCCGCGTATTTACCGGGGCCTACAGCTACAACAGTACCTTTTTGCGGCTTTTCCTGGGCTGTTTCTGGGATATAAATACCAGATGCGGTTTTGGTTTCGGCAGGAGCGGCTTCTACCACCACTCTGTCGCCAATAGGTTTAATTTTTAATGACATAGTTATACAATTATTAGTTTAGAAATTTAAGCCTGCCTGACGGCAGGTAGGTTACGCACACGGTTCCTCATCAATTATGCCAAGTGGTTTGCTTTCCGTAATTGGCATAGATTAACTGATGTATTGTCAGATTTTATTAATCAGCAATTTTTATATCAATTATTCTTCTAATCCCGGGTGCCATCGTGTCAGTAGCAATTAATAAAAAAAGCCTTGCCTGAGATATCCGGCAAAGCTTCTTTGCATTATTAATTTCTTACTTTTTACCTGGCGCCACGGGCTGCGGGTTAACAGGCAAGGTTATAGGCGTATTTGCCGGCGCTATAGGTTTTGATACTTTGTTGATTTGCGTTTGATGCGGATTTGCAGCTTGTTCGGTTCCGTTTTTAGCGGCTACATTGATGGCCAGCGATAAAACCATTAAACCGATAGCAAGCCCCCACGTGCCTTTTTCTAAAAAGTCGCCGGTTTTTTGTACACCCATTAACTGCGAGGAACTTGAAAAATTGGAGGACAAGCCGCCGCCTTTAGGGTTTTGTATCAAGACCATAAGCACCAGGAGGGCGCATACGATGATAGCAATGATCATTAAAAATAAATACATTTCTTATATTAATTGGTTCTCTTTTCTAACTGTTCGATCTTGTCGGCAAAGTAACGGCTTTTTTCCGGGAATTTCAACATCAATTTTTTGTAGGAGGCTATCGCTTTATGATACAGCATTTGATCGGTATAGATGGCGGCAAGTGTTTCTGTGACGAGTTCATCGTGGTCCTCGGCACTTTTCTTAGCTTTATTCTCGGCGTCGAGCTTATCGCTGCTTTGGGGTTTTATTTGCGGTTCTTCCTGTATAAACCGCTCAATGATCATGTCTTCTTTGCGCTTCCCCCCGGCAGTGGAAAATTGCGGCGTAGGTTTTTTTTCGAGCTCTTCCAGTGAACTGATATGAAAAATGTTTTCATAATACTGCTGCTGCAGCTCGCCGGTGTCGGCGACAATATCCGCACCGCCGGTTTCCGGTTTAACATAGGGCTGACTTATCCCCGCATGTTCCCTCCGCGTTTTATCCAGCCACCACATAAACGTGTAGGGCATCTTATCGTCGTTATATTTTGAAATTTCCTGCTGCGTTGCGGCAGGATCATTTACCGGCACCGGCTCGCCCGCTTCATTTTCATTAAGAGGTTCGTCGAACTTGAAAAAATCAGTTTCAATATCATGTTTAACCGGCTCGTTCTCCCGGTCAGCCGCCACGGTACCCGCGCCGGCGTTGGTGTCGATATCTTCGATACCAACTATTTCCTCATAAGTTTCATCGTCGATGTGGTCACCAGCTGTTTTATCTTCGTGCCGGTTTGGTATTTCAGGGTGAATTACCGCTTGATCAATACTGCCTTGTTTTATAATCCGGCTATCCGGCACTTCTGCCAATGCTGATGGGCTATTGATCAGTTTATATAAAGAAGCAGGCGCGAAATAAAGTGAGGCGCGCTTTAAATTTTTTTCTTCGCCGGCGTACGCCAGCAGGGCGTGTAATACCCCGCTATGCGGATATTGGTTAACCAGGCGCTCCAAATCCTGCGCATATCCTTGCACGCTGCTTTCCGGATTTGACAGCAGCGCCCGTAAAAATTGCTTTTGATCGTTGTTAAACTGTTGCTCCACGGAGATAAAAATACAATTCGGCTACCAATTAGATGCAAAAGCCTTGTTAAAAATATCTTCTGTTAATTGTTTGATAATATCTGCGATCAGGGTTGATTCATGATCCGCGATGGCGCCCTGAAAATCCTCGGATTTTGTAAACGTGTCTTCAAAGCTAAATTTTTTATCGGCGTCGTACACATATTTTACCCTAACCGTTATGGTTAACCGGCTGGCGCCGGCGATAGGAGGTACATTGCTATTGGTGGCCTGGATAGAAACAGGTGAAATATTATAGTCGGTGATGTTTCCCGAAAATACGCCATCGGCCTCTCCCCTTACAATATTTAACCGGGTGGTGTTCCGGATACGGTTTTTAAGGGCTTCGGTAAAGGTTTGGCTCAGGGTAGGCACCACAAGCGGCGCATTGTTCTCAAAAAAATCAACCCGCACCGTTTTCATCGTTGCCGGAATCGATACGCTATTTAAACTCAGGCTATAGGTGCATCCCTGCATAACCGGCAGCAAACCCATAAGCAGGATAAGTATTCCCCGAAACCGCTTTGTATTCATTATAAATTCAGCTCTTTTATTTTCCTGTATAACGTGCGCTCGGATATCCCAAGCTCGTTTGCGGCCAGCTTGCGCTTTCCCTTATGTTTTTTTAACGCTTTCCTTATCAGATCCGATTCTTTATCGATCAGCGACAATGATTCCTCAACCTCTTCCGCGTCCTGCGTTATATTATAAGGATTGCTGTTATTAACGGGTTGCTGCAAGGTAAATTGTGCATCGGGCGCACCCGGCAGCTCTATATCGCGGTACAGCTGGTTCAGGGTTTGCGAATTAGCCGCGTGATTTACCGTTACGCCACCGTGCTCAATAATATCGGCCACCAGCTTTTTTAGCTCAACCATATCGCGCTTCATATCAAACAGCACTTTATACAAAATGTCGCGCTCCGAAAAATCTTCTTTTTGCTGGTTATCCAAACGCATAGGCAAATTGCGGCCGGTTGCCTCGAGCGGAATATAGTTGAGCAAGGTTTGCCCGGTAATGACGCGGTCGCGCTCCAGTACAGCCAATTGCTCTGCTATATTTTTTAGTTGCCTCACATTTCCGGGCCACGAATAATTGATGAGCACTTGCTGGGCCTCTTCATCAAGCTGGATCGGCGGTGTTCGGTATTTATCGGTAAAATCGGCGGTAAATTTCCGGAACAATAAATAAATGTCTTCCTTCCGGTCGCGCAAGGGCGGTATCCGCAGCGGCACGGTATTTAAACGGTAATAAAGATCCTCTCTGAACTTGCCATTTTTAACAGCCTCGTAAACGTCGACGTTGGTAGCTGCGATGACACGCACGTTTGTTTTTTCGACCTTTGAGGAACCGACGCGTATATACTGCCCCGACTCTAATACACGAAGCAACCGTGCCTGTGTACCCAGCGGCATCTCGGCAATTTCGTCCAAAAATATGGTGCCGCCGTTTACGGTTTCGAAGTAGCCCTTGCGTTCGCCCACTGCGCCGGTATAAGAGCCCTTTTCGTGGCCGAACAATTCCGAGTCGATCGTTCCTTCCGGGATCGCGCCGCAGTTCACCGCGATAAACGGCCCATGCTTGCGCGGGCTCATCTGATGGATGATGTGCGAGAACACCTCCTTACCGCTCCCGCTTTCGCCGGTAATTAACACCGAAATATCCGTAGGCGCTACCTGGTTTGCTATATTTATTGCCCGGTTAAGCAGCGGCGAATTGCCGATGATCCCGAAGCGCTGTTTTATTTCCTGTATCTCCATATTTAAATTTGAAAATCAGATAATTTGAAAATTTGAAATGCTTGTAATTTTCAAATTTTCAAATCGTCAAATTAACTAATTACTCTTCCTATCAAAGTCGCGGTGGTGCACCGCTCGATCAGCACATTTACATACTGCCCGGGCTTGTAATTTTCGCCAACGGGGAACACGACCATTGCGTTCTGGTCGCTACGGCCGCAATAATCCCCGTCCGATTTTTTTGAAAAACCTTCTATCAGTACTTTTTGCGTGGTCCCGACCTTATCCTGTAGGCGCAGGTGCGAATGTTGCTGCTGCTTCGCCACCACTTCCTTTAAACGCCTGCGTTTTACCTCGTCGGGTATATCGTCGGCATACCGCTTTGCTGCCAGCGTACCGGGGCGTTCGGAATACATGAACATATATGCAAAGTCGTAATGCACATAGTCCATCATGCTCAGCGTGTCGTGGTGCTCCTCTTCCGTTTCGCTGCAAAAGCCGGTGATCACATCCGTGGATATGGCGCATTCCGGTATGATGCGCCTGATGGCATCAATACGGCCGATATACCATTCTCGGTCGTAGGTGCGGTTCATCAGCTCCAGCACCCTGCTGTTGCCGGATTGCACCGGCAGGTGGATGTACTTGCAGATGTTATCGTATTTTTTTATCGTATATAGAACTTCGTCGGTTATATCTTTTGGATGCGAGGTGGAAAAACGTACGCGCAGATCCGGGCTGATCCTTGCAACCATTTCGAGGAGGTTGGCAAAGTTGACAGAAGCCCCCTCTAAATCTCCCCCGGTAGGGGAGACTTTTTGTACGCGTGCATTTAATGGGTCTCCTTCAGCCGCCTTTAACCCGATAGTTACCGGGTTTCCTGCGCCAACCAGCGCAGAGACTTTGATTTGCAGATTGCTAATCGTAGTTTCCAATTCGTCGCCATCGCCCTTTGAAGTCTCCCCTGTCGGGGGAGATTTAGAGGGGGCTGCCTGCGTCCACTTATACGAATCGACATTCTGGCCCAGCAAAGTAATTTCGCGGTATCCGCGGTTAAACAGGTCGGTGCACTCGCCAACGATGGATTGCGGGTCGCGGCTGCGCTCGCGGCCACGTGTGAATGGCACCACGCAAAACGAGCACATATTATCGCAACCGCGCATAATGGAAACAAAGGCGTTAATGCCGTTGCTGTTTAATCGCACCGGGTTTATATCGGCGTAGGTTTCCTCGCGCGACAGCAGCACATTTACAGCCCGCTGGCCACCATCCGCTTGTTCTATTAAATTCGGCAGGTCGCGATAAGCATCCGGTCCTACTACTACATCAACCAGTTTTTCTTCTTCTAAAAATTTCGACTTCAGGCGCTCGGCCATACAGCCCAGCACACCTACTACCAAACCTGGATTTTTAACCTTGGCTATGGTAAATTCTTTGAGCCTGTTGCGAACACGCTGTTCGGCGTTCTCGCGTATTGAACAGGTGTTTATAAAGATCACATCCGCCTGGTTAAAATCCTGGGTGGTTTGGAAACCGCGTTCCGATAAGATGGATGCTACGATCTCGCTGTCTGAAAAATTCATGGCACAGCCATAGCTCTCAATATATAGCTTGCGGCTATCAGTCTTACTACCAGTGGTTTCTAATACCAGCGCTTCACCCTGCCTGCTTTCATCATGCGCCTTATCCGGGATAATCACATCCATTCAACATCAAATTAGTGCGCAAAAATACAAAAATAAAATACAGCGTGACAGATTGTCAGTAAAAAAAGTTGCATGTGCAGACGGCGTGATATTACCTCAAACTTGTTAAATTTGGGAGAGTGGCAGGATAAGCTTCGCGTTAAAAGGAAACAATTGTAATAAACCAACGTTTCCAGTAATCGCAGTAACCCAACGGAAATGGGTGCAGGTCTATTATTGATAATCAAAAGCAAACCGGGTGAAAGAAAAACAGCGGCGGAAAAAGGAGCGCCAGATTAAAGCAAGCCAACGACAGAAATGAAAAAGAAAAAATTGGCGTTTGGTTTTTTGAAGGAGCGGTGGCAGCGCGTATTTGCTATTGTACTAACCGTAATTATAGGCGTCATACTTATTTTAGGCTTTATCATCAACCAGTACTGGTCGCCTATACTGGCCGGAAAAGTAAAGGAGGTTGTCGCAAAAAGCAGCGATCATCTTTATAATATTGATTTCACATCGGCCGAGCTGCACATACTGCGCGGCACCATTGTTATTTACAATATTACCTTAAAGCCCGACACGGCCATGTACAACCGGGAACGCGCCCATCACCTGGCGCCCAATAACCTGGTGGAACTGCATGTTAAGCGCCTTACTTTGTCGCATATCCACCCGTTCAGGCTTTATTTTAAGCATGAGCTGGAAATTGGCGAGATCATATTAAATAGCCCCGAACTTAAACTGAGTTACCAGCTGAACCATACGAAGGACACGACCACGAACGATCATCGCACCGCGTGGCAAAAAATATCAAAAAGCTTGCGGTCCATCCATATAGGGAGCATTATTTTAGGCGATGTTAAATTAAAATACGAGGATTATTCGGGCCATAAGCTGGAGATATCCGAGCTTAAAGAAATGAACCTGAGCGCGACCGACCTGCTGATCGATTCGGCGACGCAGACTGATAGATCACGGCTGCTCTATTGCCGCGATATTGTAGCGGAATTGAATAACTACAAAGGCAAATCGGCCAGCGGGCTGTACGCCTATAAGATAAAGTCGCTTAAGCTTTCCACCCTGAAATCGCAGTTAACGATAAAGGGGTTTGATATGCAGCCTGTTAAACCCGGTGCTTTTTTTTCAAAAAGTTATGCCGACAGGTTCACCATCCGCCTGGATTCGATCCAGTTAAATCACTTTGATTTTTTGAATTACCATAAGTACCGCACCCTTACGGCGTCGAGCCTGGAAATGAAGAATGGCGTGTTTGGTATTTTTAGTAACCCGAACCCTACACCTAGGGACAGTACTAATAAGATTACTACTTTCCCCAATGTGCTGATCCATACGTTAAATACTTCCATGGAGATAGACACCATCAGGGCGCGTCACATTGATGTGGATTATTCTGAATATAATGTCAAATCGCACAAAACAGGCTTCCTCACATTTAACAATACCAATGGCGAGTTCAGGAATGTAACTACCAATAAAGAGGCGCTCGAAAAAAATAATATAGCCACGGTGGAGCTTACGTCACACTTTATGAACCGGGGCAAATTGAATGTGGCGTTTACTTTTAACCTCACCGATAAAAGCGCAGCGTTCACCTATAAGGGCCACCTGGGGCCGATGGACCTGCAGGCGGTTAACCCGGCGGTGGTGCCGCTGGCGATGCTTAAAATGAACTCAGGCACGGTAAAGCGTTTTGATTTCGACATCAAGGGCAACAGCACCCGGTCGAGGGGAAGGGTACAGATCCTGTACAATAACCTGAAAGTGAGCTTAATGAACGCCGACACCAGCAACGCCGTGATGAAGAAAAAACTGATCGCGTCGCTGTTTGCCAACGTATTTGTGATCAAGCACGACAACCCCGACGAGCCCGGCGACGCACCGCGGTTTGCAAATGTAAATTATGCCCGGCCGCGCACCTCGCCCTTTTTTAAAACAGCCTGGAAAACATTGCTGGATGGCATAAAGCCCTGCGCCGGACTGGACAAAAAAACCCAGGAAGCTACGACAGCGCGGCTGAGGCAAAGCGCGCAGGACAAGCAGGACCGCCAATCCAAAAAAGCGCAACGGAAAGCGCGCCGGGCGGAACGCAAGAAGAAAAGGGAGGAGAAAAAGATGCAAAAGGACTCGATAAAGCGGGCGCAAAAAGCGGGGTAACAGGATTGCAAATCGCCGAATGTTTCAGTCCGCATTGAAAATCCGGACTAGCGGACCGAAAGAGTTAATCTTTTTAAGCGGTTAATGCAACGTTTTACTCCCCGCGTGCATCTTTTAACAAAAAAAGATCATGAAAAGAATTGTTTACTCCATTTGCGCAGCCCTGTTATTTATGGCTGCGGTACAAACTGCATCCGCCCAAACCGAAGAAACACGGCAGGTTTCAGGGTTTAACAGCATCGGTTCCGCAGGACCATTTAATGTGCATGTTAAGATCGACGGAACCGAAAGTTTAAGGATAAAGGCCGACAAGGCCATTATCAGCGAAATTGAAACACTTGTTGAAGGCCGGGAACTGAAGATCAGGTTTAAACACCGCGATCACTGGGACCGGGATGATTACGGCAAAACCCCCATTGAAGTTTACATTACAGCCAAATCGTTGTCGGCCCTTGCCAATGCAGGTTCGGGTAACATCGACGTGGATGGCGAGTTGAGCGGCGAAAATGTAAAGCTAAGCCTTAGCGGATCGGGTGGCATCAGTACCGGTTCAAAATCAGAAGACCTGCATGTTTCCATCAGCGGATCCGGCTCGGTCCATCTGCGTGGCAGCGCGAACATGGCAAAAATTTCCATAGCCGGCTCGGGTCAGCTGATGGCCAAACAATTTAAGACCGGCGACGCATCGGTATCCATAGCCGGGTCGGGCAACGCCTATTTTGCCGCCGATAAGAATATATCAGCGCACATCGCCGGGTCAGGCAGCGTGATATATTCGGGCAGCGCCACCGTTTCCAATAGTCACACCATAGGATCTGGCAGGGTTAGCAAAGAAGACTGATCTTGCGCATAATGATCGGGCTAAAGCCTGCTTTAGTTGCTATTTTATCCGCCCCATAAATGGGACGGCAATAAGCAGAGCCGTTGAATAGCTGGTTAATTGCCGTTCGGCTTCAGCCAACGGCTAAATTGAATGAATAACGCGGCTTTAGCCCAATTCACGCAAGCTTTAATACGAATTGCCAATTGCTTAGCTGGCCTGCATTCCGTTACGGCAATTTTGTACCTTTGCCAAATGCAGGTTACAGAAGCGGCGCCGCTGCAGGGATTTAAGGGATACAATAATTACGGGGCCTGGCTGCGCCAAAAATATAAGGGGCAGCGGGTTTTTAAGGTGATTGTGGACGGCGGCTTTACTTGCCCCAACCGCGACGGCTCCAAAGGTTATGGCGGCTGCACCTATTGCAACGTGGATTCGTTCACTCCCTCGGTTTCGCGTAACGCCCCCACCGTGCGCGAGCAGGTGATACAGGGCATGGAGCGCGCCCGCAAGGGGAATAAAGCCGATAAATTCATCATCTATTTTCAGCCGAATACTAACACCTACGCGCCTGCACATTATTTAAGGATGCTGTATGACGAGGCGCTAAGTTACGGCACCGAAGACATCGTGGGCCTATCGGTAGGCACCCGGCCCGATTGTATCGACGCCGAAAAAATAGCCCTGCTGGAAAGCTATACCGACCGCTTTGACGTCGACCTGGAGATGGGCATGGAATCGATCTATAACGATACGCTTGCGCAGATCAACCGTGGCTGCAGTCATGACGATCTTATAAAAACGCTGAAATTATTGGAGAACAGCAAACTATATGTTTGCGTGCATACCATCTTCGGCCTGCCCGGCGAAACCCACGACATGATGCTGAAATATGCGGACGAGATCAATCGTTTCCCGCAAATTAAATTCGTAAAATTCCATCACTTGCATATTGTTGAAGGCTCGGTAATGGGCGTAAAATATAAGAGGGAGCCTTTTAAGCTGTTCACACTTGATGAATACGCGAATTTCTTATGCGATTTGCTGCCGCTGATACGCCCGGATATCGTTATCCAGCGGTTATTCGGCCTGAGTGATATGGAGCTCCTGATCGCGCCGAACTGGGGCCTAAAGAAATCGGAGATACAATATTACATCGATCAACGGATATTGGCGAAGGGCGTAATACAAGGCTCGGCGCTTTGAGATTAATCAGAACTGTTTGTCACAACGATCATCACAAAGTTATATGCCGGCATTAACCGGCGTGCGTGCGCTGGCCGCGTACCTGGTGTTTATATCGCATTTTGCTTACGTATTCGATACGAGTTTTCCTCACGTGGTCCAGCGGTATTTAGGCGAATTGCATATCGGGGTAACCATTTTCTTTGTGCTCTCCGGTTTCCTTATCACTTACCGCTACTACAAAGGGTTTCATTTAACAGCCTATTGGTTTAAGCAATATTTAAAAAACAGGATCGCGCGCATATACCCGATGTATTTGCTGCTCACGCTGGGCGCGTTCACCTATTATTATTATACCCGCGATAAAAGCATCACCAAAGGCAGCGACCCGATAGGCGTGCTGCTGCTGAACATTACGTTTATGCGCGGCTTTTTTTACCGGTTTTGGGACACCGGCATAGCGCAGGGTTGGTCGCTAACCGTAGAAGAATGTTTCTATTTGTTGGCGCCGTTTATCTTCCTGGCCGCAAAAAGATTCCGTAAATTTTATATTCAGCCGGTTTTGATCACCGCCGCGGGCATTTTGCTGGTGATACTATTTAGCCGCCTGCCGTGGTACGGGTTTTTTGGAAACTTTACCTTTATGTTTCTTTTCACATTTCCCGGCCGGTGCTTCGAGTTTTTTGCAGGAGTCCAATTGGCCCGGTATATCATTAAGTATGGAACTGCGCGAAAAAGGAAGATCAGCTTTACATACGCCGGTTTTTTGCTCATTTTTATCTGCCCGCTCGTGATGGCGCTGCAGCCCATAACCAAACCGTGGAATACCGGGCTGGAAAGCACAGTAGGCGTCATTACCAATAATTATTTTCTGCCCATCGCTATTTGTTTCTTTTTTTATGGGCTGCTCACGGAGACTACCTCGTTAAAGAAAATACTTGCGGCGCCCTTCACCGAGCTATTGGGCAAAAGCTCCTATATTTTTTACCTCATCCATTTGGGATGGATATATACGCTTTTACATGGCGGTCTAAACTGGTTAAACGACCATGTTTTTTTGCTTTACGATCGCTGGGGCGTCGACTGGCATTCGCCTTTTGAGTACGACGCTTTAAACCTGGTATATATATTCATTTTAATGAACTTGCTTTCAGTCGCGTTATTTAAACTCATCGAGGAGCCGCTTAACCATTACATCCGCAGGTCGTCTTTTTTGGTGAAGTACAAACCCAGGCCGAAAGGGATCGTGGATTGAAAACGGCGCCAATAAACCATAGAATAAAACGGATACTTAACCAATTTTCGATCTAAACTCCGCGGTATCTTTAATATCGTTTATTTTGTAACATGCTGCCTGATATCATCGAAGATCAAACCTTTACAAAGGTCACCGCCAAATCGCTCACCGATAAAAAAAGCACGTTCGAAAATTGCTGGTTTGTCAATTGCGACTTTTCGTATGCCGACCTTTCAAAGCAGGTTTTTACCGATTGTGAATTCGAAGGCTGCAATCTATCGCTGGTTAAGCTGATTGAAACCGGTTTGCAGGACGTCCGGTTTAAAAACTGCAAACTGAGCGGCGCCGACTTTAGCAAAAGCCACGACTTTCTGTTCGCAGTGAATTTTGAAAACTGTATCCTGGATAACGCCATCTTTTATAAGAAGAAGAACAAGAGCGCGAAATTTTTGGATTGCTCCATGGTGGAAACTGACTTTACAGAAGCCGACCTGACAGACACAACATTCGGCAATTGCAATTTGAACCGCGCTTTTTTTGACCGCACCGTTTTAAAAAACGCCGACCTAAGCAGTTCCTATAATTTCATCATTGACCCGGATAACAACGACATTAAAAAAGCGAAATTCTCGGTACAGGGATTGCCGGGGCTGCTGGTTAAGTATGGGATAAGAGTTGTTTAACTGTGTTCACCTGTGTTCAGGTGTGTCGGGCGACACAGTGACATAGGTTTAATATTTTACGCCCGCCGCTGCCCAAAATACGAGGTAGCCGGGGCTGGTTTTACTGATCCGGATGCTTTTGAGCTTCCATGCCGGGTTAGGCATGATTTTGAGCAGGTCGATATTATGATGGTCTTTTTCGGTCATGTTGTTTTTGTTTCCCCATTTGGCCAAATTGTGAGCCAGATAGCAAAAGTTGGGATCATCCGGCTTGAGGTCCTGGTAATAATCCGGTACCATAAAATCAGTTGTAGTCGCATCCTGCTCATATACAAGCTTCACGCGAATAGCCGACGCCCCTTCAGCACTGGTGAAGGCAAGAAAGATGGACGAATATTTTCCTTTCGGAACGTTGAATTCAACTTTACCGGCGCCGCTTATGGCGCAGGCCTGGTTGCGGTTTGACCGGGTGTTCGAATAATGAAGCTTTATTTCAGGGTGAGATTTATCGTCGGCAAATAAGGGATTATCCGGCAAAGCATGCGCATCATTGTCGCCATTAAACAAAGCAGCCGACCGTGTTAAATAACCATCGGCAAGCCCGTTGCCATCGATACCCTTTGTCCAGTTTGATAACTGGCCGGCGGCAACGACCGTTACGGGTCGCGCATTTAATATTTTATCGATGTTAAATTGGATCACCCACCGATGTTGGGCTTTCGTGCCGGTGAAACTAAAAATCAAAAAAGCAGGGATATATAATGATCTCATTGACCGCGATAAAATTTTAAACATTGCTAACGTTATTTAAGCTGTAGTAAACCCCGGTTGCATGGAGATGTATTCCCGCGATCTAAATAAAGCCAATTTTTCAGATAAATAATTAACATACAATATTCACAATTTGTTAATAACTTTGGTGGTAGAAAGTGGTAAAATATGGTAAAAGTAATCTACTTTTACAGTACCAAACTGCCAAAGTTCCTGAAATGACCTATTTAACCGGAGAATTTGAATGTAAGCTGGATGCGAAAGGGCGCATGATGATTCCTGCCGGACTCAAAAAAAAGCTCCCGGAAGCTGATAGTGAGGGCCTTGTCATCAATCGCGGTTTTAAAAAATACCTGGTGATTTATACCAAAAAGGAGTGGGACAAAAAGCTCGACGAGCTTGGCAGGCTTAATCAATATGAAAATAAGAACATTGAATTTATCCGGTATTTCACACGCGGCGCAACCGAGCTTACGCTTGACGCGACCGGCCGGGTAAACCTGCCAAAACTTTTGCTGGATTATGCAGGTATAGGCAGCGAGGTGGTGCTCACCTGCCAGATCAACAAAATAGAAGTTTGGGATAAGGCTGCCCACGAAGCAATGATCGAAAGCGAGCCGGAGAATTTTGCCGCACTTGCCGAGGAAGTGATGGGTGGCAAAAGGAGGGAGGCGTATGAGTAACTATCATACTCCGGTAATGCTGAACGAATGTATTGAAGGGCTGGCTATCCGCCCGGACGGTACTTATGTTGATGTAACCTTCGGCGGCGGCGGCCACTCACACGAGATATTGAAGCGCTTAAATGATGATGGTAAGTTATTGGCGTTTGATCAGGATGCCGATGCGAAACAGAACATCATCGACGATGCGCGGTTTATTTTTATCGATCAGAATTTCCGTTACCTCAAAAATTTTTGCCGCTTGCACAATGCCATCCCGGTCGACGGGATATTAGCCGACCTGGGCGTGTCGTCCTACCAGTTTGACCAGGCCGAACGCGGTTTTTCCATCCGGTTCGATGCAGAGCTGGACATGCGTATGGACCGGTCCGCTCCGCTGACTGCCAAAGAGGTGGTGAATAACTATCCCGAGGCGGACCTGCACCGGATATTCGGTATGTACGGCGAGATACAAAACGCAAAATCGCTGGCCAATACGATCGTTAACGTGCGGTTGAGCGCCCCTATAGTTACGGTGGCCGATTTAAAGAATGTGATCGCCGCTCGCATTCCGCGCGGAAAGGAAAACAAATACCTGGCGCAGGTTTTTCAGGCATTAAGGATCGAGGTGAACCAGGAACTGGAAGCGTTAAAGGATTTCCTGATCCAGTCGGCAGCCGTGTTAAACACGGGAGGCAGGCTGGTGGTCATGTCGTATCACTCGTTGGAAGACCGGCTGGTAAAAAATTTCATCGCCAAAGGTAAATTCAGCGGCGAGGTGGAAAAAGATTTATACGGTAATGATAATAAACCTTTCGAATCCGTAAGCCGGGGCGCTATAACAGCCTCGGCGGATGAGATCAATAAAAATAACAGGGCCCGAAGCGCCAAGTTAAGAATAGCTGTAAAAAAATGACCAACAGGCTACGCACACAAATAGAGGAAGAGGAAGCCGAAAGAAAGCTTATCGTGGAGGAAAAACCCATAAAGGAGATTCCCGATAATTTTTTGAGCCAGTTTTTTGCGAAAAAGTTCAACGCCGAAGCAGCTACCGGCGCGTTGCCTTTCATATTATTCCTGGCCTTTTTAGGAATGGTATACATAGGCAACAGGCACCTCGCCGAAAAAAATATCCGTGATATTGATAAAATAACCAAAGAAGTAAAGGAATTGAGCTGGGATTATAAGGCTACCAAGGCCGAGCTTGCCTATAAAAGCACCCTAACCGAGGTGGCCAAACGGGCAGATACGCTCGGCGTTAAGGAATCTATTCAGCCGCCGCAAAAACTAACCGCAGAGGAGGATACCCATGAGCATTAGAACCAATATCCTTATCCGGGTGTACCTGGCATTTGGGCTGGTACTGCTGTTTGCCGCAGCCGTGGTGATACAGCTGTGCCGGGTGCAGCTGGTGCAGGGAAAGAAATGGAAGGCCATGGCATCGTCGCTTTCCACGCAATATCAAACGGTGGAGGCTGCACGCGGCAACATTTTCTCTGTGGACATGAATCTTTTGGCCACGTCCATGCCTGAATACGAGCTGCATATGGATATGCTTGCGGCCGGCATAAACGACGACCGGACTTTTGAAGAAAAGGTAGATTCCCTCGCATTAAAGCTCTCGCAGCTATATCCCGATAAAACCGAAAGTGAATATTCAAGGATGCTTCGCGAGGCGCGCAAGGACGGTTCCCGTTACCAGCTGATCAGGCGCAAAGTGACCTACCAGGAATTAAAGCAGATCAGGAAGTTCCCCATCTTCAACATGGGCAAGTATAAAGGCGGGCTGATCATCGTGGAGCAAAACAAGCGCATATTGCCGTTCCGGTCCCTGGCCGCCCGCACGATCGGGTATAAAAACGAGAATGTAAAAAATGCGGTTGGCCTTGAAGGTGCGTATGCCAGCTATATCAATGGCGAGAGCGGAAAGCGCCTGATGGAGCGTATTGCAGGCGGCAGCTGGATGCCGGTTAATAATGGCGAGGAAGAGATTGCTCCAAAAGATGGCGCCGATATTATTTCGACTATCGATGTAAACGACCAGGATGTTGCCCAGGATGCGCTGAAAAAACAACTGATAAAAACGGAGGCCGATCACGGCTGCGTGGTGCTGATGGAAGTTGCCACCGGCGAGATAAGGGCGATAGCAAATTTTACAAGGACAAAAGATGGTGACTACCAGGAAAAATTAAATTATGCGATAAGCGACGCGGCAGATCCGGGTTCAACCTTTAAGCTGGCCACCTATATGACGCTGTTTGATCAGCACAAGATCGATACCAATACCATTGTAAATGCCGAGGGTGGTAAATATAAATTCCCAAAAGGCCCTACGATAACCGATACCGAGCATGATAATTACGAGATGACCGCTAAAAGAGCATTCGAGGAATCATCGAATGTAGCCGCAGCGAAATTAACTTTTGAGCACTACAGCAATAACCCGGCGGAGTTTACCGATAAGCTATACAGCTATCATTTAAATGAAAAACTTGGTTTACAGATCCCCGGTGAAGGTGCACCGGTGGTGAAAAACCCAAAAAGCCGTAGTTGGAACAAGTACTATACGCTGCCGGAAATGGCCTACGGTTATGAGATGAAAATTACACCGCTGCAAATGCTCACCTTTTATAACGCGGTAGCTAATAATGGTAAAATGATAGCGCCTTTGTTGGTAAAGGAAATACGCCGGTTAGGAAACACAGTGGAGCAATTTCACGCCCGGGTCATCAACGAAAAGGTATGTTCCGATGCTACGCTTGGAAAAATGAAAAGTTTGCTGGAAGGCGTGGTAAATGAAGGCACTGGTAAAAATGTCATCAAAAACCCGTTGTACACAGTAGCCGGGAAAACCGGGACCGCTCAAATCGCTAACGGCTCATCTGGCTACGGGATACAAAAGAGCTACCAGGCTTCGTTTTGCGGATATTTTCCGGCAAATCATCCCAAATATGCCATGATCGTAGTTATCAATCATCCTACAAAAGGGTCATACCTTGCGGCGTTGGTGGCCGGACCTGTCTTTAGAGAAATAGCCGACCGCATTTATTCAAGCGATCTGGAGATGAACCAGGCGGCTCCTGTGCATTATGTAGGTAACACCAATATGCCGGAGGTTAAAAAAGGAAACCCGAAAGCATTAAAGGAAGTGTATAATAAATTAGGTATCAAGCCGCTGTACGCCTCTAACAACGCCGTTGCCAGCGGGGTTGACACAACTAATGGCATCGCCTTTGAGGACGTTACTTATAAAAGCGGAGTGGTACCTACGGTTACCGGAATGGGGCTGAGCGATGCCTTATATATGCTCGGAAATGCGGGCTATAAAGTTGCGGTTCGCGGCAGCGGCGTAGTGGTCAGCCAATCCGTAACCGGCGGAAGTTTAATACCAAAGGGCTCTAAAATAACAATCGAACTGCAATGAAATACTTAAGCGATATTATAGAAGGGCTTGCATTTACCGAACTTCAGGGAAGTGCCGATATGGAAATAACCGCCATTGTATTTGATTCGCGCAAGGTAATTCCCGGATGTATGTTTGTCGCTATTAAAGGCACATTATCTGATGGGCACGACTTTATTCAGCAGGCGGTTCATAATGGTGCTGTTGCGGTGATATGCGAAGATTTGCCGGCACGGGTAACCGGCGAGGTTGATTTTTTGATGGTGGCCGACTCAACGGTAGCGCTCGGCATAGTTTCGGACAATTTTTATGGCCACCCCTCGTCTAAATTAAAACTGGTTGGTGTTACCGGTACCAATGGCAAAACTACGATCGCAACGCTGCTTTATAAGCTATTTCGTGACTTAGGGTACAAATGCGGCTTATTGTCTACCGTCGAAAATAAGATCAACGACCAGGTTTTCCAGGCCACGCATACAACACCCGATCCTGTCGAGTTAAACAGGCTCATTGATGAAATGGTTAACCAGGGCTGCGATTACTGTTTTATGGAAGTAAGCTCGCATGCTATTGCCCAGCACCGCATTGGCGGTTTGAAGTTTGCAGGAGGAATATTCTCCAACCTTACACACGATCATCTTGACTATCATAAAACATTTGACAGCTATCTGAAGGCAAAAAAGGCGTTTTTCGACGGGCTGCCTGCCAATGCATTTGCATTAACCAACAACGACGATAAAAATGGCAACGTGATGTTGCAAAATACAAAGGCGCATAAAAAAACGTATGGCCTGAAAAGCATGGCCGACTATAGGGCCAAAATACTCGAGAACCAGTTTGAAGGCTTATTGCTGCAGATCGATGGCGAGGAAGTTTGGTTTAAAATGGTAGGTACCTTCAATGCGTATAACTTATTGGCTGTGTATGCCGCGGCCATGCTGCTCGACCAGGATAAGGCGAAGATATTAACCAGCCTAAGTAAGTTAACCGGCGCCAGGGGCCGTTTTGATTATATCGTTTCGCCAAATAAAATTATCGGTGTTGTTGATTACGCGCATTCGCCGGACGCGGTTCAAAACATTTTAAGCACCATCCACGATATCCGCAAAGGAAACGAAAAAGTGATAACCGTGCTCGGATGTGGCGGCGACCGGGACAAAACCAAGCGGCCCATAATGGCTAAAGCGGCTTGCGAGTGGAGCGACAAGGTGATCCTGACTTCGGACAATCCGCGCTCGGAAGATCCTGGGCAAATCATTAAGGACATGGAAGCAGGCGTGGATGCGGCGTTCAGAAGGCATGTACTAAGTATCGCCGACCGCCGGGAGGCGATCAAAACGGCCTGCATGCTGGCAAAGCCGGGAGATATCGTGCTGATTGCCGGCAAAGGGCACGAAAAGTACCAGGAAATACAAGGAGTGAGGAATCATTTCGACGATATGGAAGAGCTTGTGGAGCAGTTTGGATTAATGAAATGATGTGCGGATTTCAAATGTGCAGATGTGCAGATAGTTAATAAAAGATAGCCATGAGCGATAAACCGAATTTGATTGTCGACTTAACATTTAGCTTTTCATTGAAGATAATTTCATTTACAGAAATACTCGAATCAATGAAAAAGTTCAATATGGCAAACCAGCTTTTTAAAAGCGGGACATCAATTGGAGCAAACGTCCGCGAAGCGCAAGCGGCCGAAAGTAAAGTTGATTTTAAACATAAATGTAAAGTTGCCTACAAGGAAGCCGAGGAAACGGAATACTGGTTACTGTTATGCAAGTATGCTGAAAGCTACCCGTTTGAACAGGATATACTGGATGACGTACAATCGATTATGAGAATACTGGGAAAATTATTTCATCAACAAAATAACGAAGGATAAAATATGCGATATGCAATCATTTGCATCCCGCACATGCGGGACACATTTGAAATCTGTAAATAAAAATGTTTTACTACCTGTTTAATTACCTCAACAAAAATTACAACATTCCCGGAGCGGGGGTATTTCAGTATATCTCGTTCCGCATGGCAATGGCTGTAATTACCTCGCTGCTGGTTACAACGGTTTTCGGCCGAAGGCTGATCGATTATCTGCGTTTTAAGCAGGTAGGCGAAACGGTGAGAAACCTGGGTTTGGAGGGTCAGATGCAAAAAGCCGGTACACCTACCATGGGTGGCATCATCATTATATTGGGCATATTGATACCGACCCTGTTATTTGCCAAGGTGGATAATATTTATGTGATCATGATGCTGGTAACAACCGTATGGCTTGGCGCTATCGGTTTTTTGGATGATTATATTAAAGTCTTTAAAAAGAATAAGGAAGGCCTGGCAGGCAAGTTTAAAATAGTAGGTCAGGTGGGGCTGGCGCTCTTTATCGGATTTACCATGTATGGGAATCCGAATATTATTATACGGCAGGAAGTCAAGGCAAATAACCTTTCTGATGTTCCTGTTCATTTCCATATGCGCGGCAATGTGCCTGTTTTAACGCAGGATGTCAGGTCCACCAAAACTACGATGCCATTTTATAAGAACAACGAGTTTGATTATGGCAAGGTGTTAAAATTCATCGGCGCCAAAACCAACCATTACTCGCTGCTGGTATTTATGTTTTTCGTTATCGTGATCATTACAGCAATCTCAAACGGCGCCAATATTACGGATGGTATCGATGGCCTGGCGACGGGCACATCGGCTATTATTGGGGTTACCCTGGCCATTTTGGCCTATGTGTCGGGTAATGAGTTTATCGCCGATTACCTGAACATTATGTACATCCCTAATTCCGGCGAACTGGTAATATTCGCGGGTGCGTTCGTGGGCGCCTGCGTGGGTTTTTTATGGTATAACTCGTTTCCGGCGCAGGTTTTTATGGGCGATACCGGCAGCCTGGCAATTGGCGGTATCATAGCGGTTTTTGCCATCATGATACGCAAGGAATTAATGGTGCCACTGTTATGCGGGATATTCCTGGTCGAAAATCTATCGGTGATTATCCAGGTCGGATGGTTTAAGTATACCCGCAAACGGTTCGGCGTGGGGCGGAGAGTGTTTTTATTAGCGCCGCTGCATCATCATTACCAGAAAAAAGGGTTCCATGAATCAAAGATCGTTACGCGGTTTTGGATCATCGGCATCCTCCTGGCGATAATGACCATTGTCACATTGAAATTGAGGTAGAGGTTAGAGGTTAGAGGTTAGAGGTTAGAGGTTAGAGGTTAGAGGTTAGAGGTTAGAGGTTAGAGGTTAGAGGAAAAGTAAAAGGCAATATACGATAGATCAGCAGTACATCAACTGAGATAGGCTATATCGGTGAAATCAAATAAAAACATAGCAATTCTTGGGGCCGGCGAAAGCGGCGTTGGAGCGGCATACCTTGCCCTTCGGCAGGGATATGATGTTTTTGTTTCGGATTTTGGCGCTATTGAAGGTAATTATAAAAAGCAATTGGAAGAGTGGGGTATACGGTTCGAGGAAAACAAGCACACCGATGAAGACATACTTAAGGCAACTGAAGTAATCAAAAGCCCGGGCATACCCGATAAAGCGCCCATTGTCAAAAAAATTAAAGAGAAAAATATACCGGTCATCTCCGAAATTGAGTTTGCCGGGCGATACACGGATGCGAAAATAATCGGCATCACCGGCTCGAATGGTAAAACCACAACCACCAGCCTTACTTATCATATTTTGAAAAGTGCAGGATTAAACGTGGGTTTAGCCGGCAACATAGGCAAAAGCTTTGCCTACCAGGTAGCCACCGAAAAATTTGATTGGTATGTACTGGAGCTTAGCAGCTTTATGCTGGATGATATGTACCGGTTTAAAACCGATATAGCCGTTTTGCTGAATATTACTCCCGACCACCTGGACCGGTACGAATACAAAATGGAAAACTATGTGGCGTCAAAATTTCGCATCACGCAAAATCAAACCGGCAACGACGCCTTTATTTACTGCGCCGATGATGCGGAAACGATAAAAGGAATGGCCGGAAGAAACTTTGCCGCCAAATTATACCCATTCTCCATTGAACAAAAAGTTGAACCGGGAGCCTATCTCGAAAAAGACAATATTGTCATAAACATACACCAACAACATTTTCAAATGTCGATTACCGAACTCGCCCTGCAGGGTAAGCACAACATTTACAACTCGATGGCATCGGGCATTGTAGCCAAATTGCTCGAATTACGCGACCCGCTGATACGCGAGAGCATGGGTAATTTTAAAAACATCGAGCACAGGCTGGAGTCTGTCGGCAAGATATCGGGCATTAGCTTCATTAACGACTCAAAAGCCACCAACGTAAACTCAACATGGTATGCGCTGGAAAGCATGACGAGCGATGTGATACTGATCCTCGGCGGTGTGGACAAGGGCAACGATTACTCGATGCTTAAGGATTTGGTGAGACAAAAAGTGAAAGCCATCGTTTGTCTCGGCAAGGACAATAAGCGCATACACGATGCATTTGAAGACGTTGTCGATGTGATTGTAAATACTTATTCGGCCCAGGAGGCCGTGCAGGTATCCTATCACCTCGCAACCAAAGGGGATACCGTTTTACTTTCGCCGGCCTGCGCCAGCTTCGACCTGTTTAAAAATTACGAAGACCGTGGCCGGCAATTTAAACAAGCGGTAAGGGAATTGTAAATGTGTAATCATTAACTAAATTCAAAAGTCTCCCCTTCCGGGGGAGATTAGAGGGGCTTATGAATAATATACTCAATAAAACAAGGGGCGACCGGTGGATATGGTTGATCGTTATTTTGCTTTCGGTTATTTCACTGCTTGCGGTATACAGCGCGATTGGTACGCTAGCCTATAAAAAAGGCGTGGGGACGGAGTCAATTTTAATGAAGCACCTGGCCATGATCATTGCCGGTATCGCCCTGATGTATATCTCGCATAAGATCGATTACCGTTACTATCGCGGCATATCCAAATTACTGATGATCATCACACTTCCTTTACTGCTGTATACGCTCGTTTTTGGGCATCATGTAAATGAAGCCAGCCGGTGGATAGCCATACCGGGCACGGGTTTAAGCTTTCAAACGTCCGATTTGGCCAAGCTTGCGCTGATCACTTACCTGGCACGTACGTTATCACTGAAGCAAGAAAATATAAAAAATGTAAAGCAGTCTTTTATACCCATTATGGGGGCTGTATGTGTCGTTTTTGTCCTTATTGCCTGGGCCAATCTTTCTACCGCGCTAATGCTTTTCGGCGTTAGCATATTGTTGCTCATCATGGGCCGCATCAGTGTTAAACAAATTGGGGTAGTGATCCTTGCGGGAACCGTACTGCTGGCCGGAATTATGTTTTTAGGCCCGCGCAGGCATATGTATATGACGCGCATAAACACGTTTATGCATCCCGAAAAAGCCAACGCCGATAAAGCGTTCCAGGGTATTCACGCCAAGATAGCGATCGCAACAGGCGGTGTATTTGGCAAGGGCGTTGGCCGGAGCGAGGAAATAAACTATTTGCCCGAAGCATATTCGGACGAGATATACGCCATCATCGTTGAGGAATATGGCTTGGTGGGTGGTATTATACTTGTCGGCATCTATTTGTTTTTATTATACCGCTGCATTAAAATAGTGACAAAGGCGCCAAAAGCTTTCGGCGCGCTGTTGGCTGCGGGTTTGAGTTTTAGCTTAACCATACAGGCATTCGCCAATATGGCGGTGGCCGTGGGGCTTGGCCCGGTAACTGGTATTCCGTTGCCGTTTGTTAGTATGGGCGGTACGTCCATACTGTTTACCAGCGTGGCTTTTGGAATTATACTCTCAGTTAGCCGGGATATTGAAGAACCTAAAAAGGTTGTGGTAGGTGAAATAAGAGAAGTGGCGCTGGCATAGATAATCGGTGAAATCACAAAGGAATCGGTGAAATCACAAAAAAATAATCGGTGTAATCAAAAAATAAGGTGAAATCACAAAACATATAATCGGTGTAATCAAAAAATAAGGTGAAAGGAAAAAAAATAATCATTAGCGGGGGCGGAACCGGGGGGCATATCTTCCCGGCTATCGCTATTGCCAATGCTTTAAAAAAGCTTGATCCTAACACCGAACTGCTATTTGTAGGTGCAAAGGGCCGCATGGAAATGGAGAAAGTTCCGGCGGCGGGCTATAAGATCATCGGGTTGGATATACAGGGGATACAACGTAAATCGGTTTTGAAAAACCTGATGATTCCGGTTAAATTTTTTATGAGTGTTAGAAAGGCGTTTGAGATCATTAAGAATTTCAAACCGGATGCTATCGTCGGCGTGGGCGGTTATGCTTCGGGGCCGTTACTATATGCGGCGTCTATAAAGCATATTCCGTATTTAATACAGGAGCAAAACTCCTATGCGGGAATAACTAACAAATGGCTGGGGAAAAAAGCGAAGCGGATTTGTGTGGCTTTTGATGAAATGGATCGGTTTTTCCCGGCCAAACGAATTATAAAAACCGGTAACCCCATTAGAAAGGAATCCGTGGATATAGCCGGAAAACATACACAGGCGCTGGAGTTTTTTCACTTGTCGGCTGCAAAAAAGATCATTTTCGTAACCGGCGGCAGTTTAGGGGCACGCACGCTGAATAATAGCATGCTGGCCGGCATTGATAAACTCATCGCCGCCGATGTGCAATTAATATGGCAAACCGGCAAATTCTATCATAAGGGTGTTGCCGAAAAGGTGGGCGAAGCTTATCACCAAAATATAAGGATAATGGAATTTGTAAGCCGGATGGACCTGGCCTATGCGGCTGCCGACATCATTATTTCGCGCGCCGGTGCGGGCACCATAGCGGAATTGTGTGTAATAAAGAAACCGGTGATCCTGGTGCCGTCGCCAAATGTGGCAGAGGATCATCAAACTAAAAACGCCATGTCGCTGGTGAGTAAAGGCGCCGCCGTTTTCGTTAGTGATAGTGATGCGGAGACAAAGTTAGTGGACGAAGCGCTTCAGCTTATCCGCAACAGCGATTTGCAAAAAAAATTAAGCGATAATATCGGCGAGCTGGCTCTGCCGGATGCGGATGAGGTGATCGCACGCGAAGTAATGAAATTAGCCAGTTAATCTAATGGAACTAAATAATATAAAGCGAATTTACCTGGTAGGGATAGGCGGTATCGGCATGAGTGGCCTGGCCCGTTATTTCCATCACGCCGGGCGTGTTGTTTGCGGATATGACAAAACACCGACCGACCTGACCATCGCGCTGAACAATGAAGGCATGCCGATCGTGTTCGATGATAATGTAGATTTGATACCGCCTGGTTTTCGGACTCCTGACGACGAAACGCTTATTATTTACACCCCGGCTATACCAAAAGATTCGGCGATCTTAAATTTCTTTAAGGATGCCGGTTTTGAGTTGTTCAAAAGATCGCAGGTACTGGGCATCATCAGTAAAGGTATGTATACCGTAGCGGTGGCGGGCACCCATGGTAAAACTACGACCTCGACCATGATCGCCCATATTCTAAAGGATTCCGGTACAGATTGTTCGGCTTTCCTGGGCGGCATATCGTCCAACTACCAAACCAATGTGCTGTACGGAAAAAACAATATCGTGGTAGTGGAGGCCGACGAATATGACCGCTCTTTCCTTACGCTGCATCCGGATATAGCTATCGTCACCTCCATGGATGCCGACCATCTGGATATTTACGGCGATCATGCTCACCTTACGGAATCATTCAAACTGTTCGCTTCGCAAATAAAACCCGGCGGTATCCTTATTCATAAAAAAGGGTTGCCGCTGGAAACCGGTTTTACCTACGCAGTGGAACAAAGCGCAGACGCTACAGCTTCCAATATCCGCATTGAAAACGGCGACTTTTATTTCGACTTTAAGAATGACAAAACCCAAATCGATAATATCAAAATGGGTATTGCCGGAACGCATAATATCGAAAATGCTGTGGCGGCTATCGAGGCGGCGCTTCTTTTAAAGGTGTCGCCTGAAGCTATTAAAAACGCGCTGGGCTCGTTCTCTGGCGTAAAGCGGCGTTTTGAATATATCGTTAAAACCGACCGTCATATCTATATCGATGATTATGCGCACCACCCGGAAGAGTTGAAGGCATGCATACGGTCGGTAAAGCGGCTGTACCCGCATAAAAAGCTAACCACCATTTTCCAACCGCACTTGTATACCCGTACCAGGGATTTTGCCGATGGGTTTGCAGAGGCGCTGGATCTTTCCGACGAGCTGATCATGCTGGATATTTATCCTGCCCGCGAGCTGCCGATAGAAGGCGTAAATGCAGATATTATATTGGCGCGGATGAAAATGTGGAATAAGCGTAAATGTGGAAAACAAGAAGCTGTTGACCTGGTAAAAAATGAAAAACCTGAGCTACTTTTAACAGTAGGCGCCGGTGATATAGACCAGTTGGTAAAACCTTTAAAACAAGCGCTGCAAAATGTTTAAGAAACGCATTTGGAGATACCTGCTTATAAGTTTTGCGTGGGCCCTTAGCCTTGGCGGCCTGGTAGTGCTGATGAGTTTCATCGAGGTAAAAAAATCGGAAGTACTATGCAGGGAGGTAAAAGTTTACATACCGGGCAACCAGTATTTTATAGACCGCCAGGAGGTCGACAAAATCTTACAGGCCAATAACCACGTTCTTGTTGGCCGGCGCATGGATGATATTAACATTTACCAGCTTGAAAAAAGACTGCGCGCCAACCCCTTCATCGAGTTTGCTAAGGTATATGCCGATATGGACGGCGTAATTAACGTCGAGATCAGTCAGCGGCAACCCGTTTTGAGAATAATAAACCGGTACGACCAGGATTTTTATGTAGATCAGCACGGGCTAAAAATACCGTTGTCAGCCAACTTTACGGCACGGGTGCTCGCCGCGAACGGGTATATCGACGAGCTTTTTGCAAATCGTGTAGACACCCTGCATACGCCGTTGGCTATGCAATTATTTAAGGCAGCGAATTATATACGGAACGATTCGCTGTGGGATGCACAGGTAGCCCAGGTGTACGTGAATAAAGACCATGAAATTGAATTGATCCCGCGTGTTGGCAATAACCGAATTTTGCTCGGAAACGCCGACTCACTGGATACAAAATTCCGCAATCTGCTGATATTTTACAAAAAAGCGCTCCCGCAGGTAGGTTGGGACGCTTATAAAACGATCAATATTAAATATGCCGGCCAGGTGGTTGGGGTAAAGAACGAAAAATTAAAAACCGATTCGTTAAAATCGAAACCGGGTACAGATACGACAAAAGCTATAAAGGATACATCTCAAATAAAGAATTAATATGGACAAAAGCTCAACTCTCGAAAAAAGTTCACCGATTGTGGTTGGATTGGACATTGGAACAACTAAAATATGCGCTATAGTTGGCCGAAGGAGTAAAAATGGCAAGATAGAAGTGCTGGGTATCGGTAAAGCCGAATCGGCCGGTGTAACCCGTGGTATGGTCTCCAACATCGATAAAACCGTACAGGGAATTACCCAGGCAGTGGATATTGCGGGCACACAATCCAATGTGGAGATTAAAGTGGTAAACGTGGGTATTGCCGGCCAGCATATAAAAAGCCTGCAGCACCGCGGGTTAATAACCCGCAGGGATGTACAAACCGAAATATCGCGCAAAGATATTGATAAGCTGGTTGAGGACATGTACAATCTCGTAATGCCCCCGGGTGAAGAGATCATTCACGTGCTGCCGCAGGAGTTTACGGTGGACAACGAACCCGGTATCAAAGATCCCATCGGTATGGCGGGCGTCAGGCTTGAGGCTAACTTCCACATAATATCGGGCCAGGTTACGGCTATAAAAAATATTGTAAAGTGCGTTAACAAAACCGGGCTGGAGAGCCAGGAGCTGATACTGGAACCGCTGGCGTCGTCGGAGTCGGTGCTAAGCGAGGAGGAAAAAGAGGCGGGGGTTGTATTGGTGGATATCGGCGGCGGCACAACCGATGTGGCCATTTTCCAGGAAGGCATCATCCGTCATACGGCCGTTATCCCATTCGGTGGCAACAGCATAACCGAGGATATCCGCGAGGGCTGTTCGGTGATGCGCAATATTGCCGAGCAACTGAAAATACGTTTTGGGTCGGCGCTGGCCGAAGAGAACAAGGAAAACGAGATCGTTTGCGTTCCCGGTCTGCGCGGCCGCGAACCTAAGGAGATATCAGTGAAAAACCTCGCATTTGTGATCCAGGCAAGGATGGAAGAAATTGTTGAGCATGTTTACTACGAGATCAAGTCTTCCGGATACGAGAAAAAATTGATAGCCGGCATTGTCATCACCGGCGGGGGCGCCCAATTAAAGCACCTGCCGCAGCTGGTTGAATATGTAACCGGGCTGGATTGCCGCGTGGGCTACCCCAATGAGCACCTTGCAAAAAACGAGGTGCTTCCAAAAAATGTATACGAGGAAATGCAAAGCCCGGCTTTTGCCACAGGTATCGGGTTGCTTATAAAAGGTATCCAAAAGATGGAGTATGATGAAGCCGGGCCGGCATCGGTAGAAGTAAAGGTAGAAAAGGCCAAATACACCGATGACAGGAAGTTCGGACTATTGGGGAAGATATTAGAGAGTGGGAAGAAATTTATTAAAGACGATATAAAAGACGAAGATTTTTTGAAGTAAAATTTACAAAATTATTCACAATGATCCAATCTTTCCACATATTGACAAATGTGGATAAAGGTTGTGGAAAAAGTGATAATATTACAATAGAGAAGTCTGAATATTCGTCAATCATAATTAACTGAAAAACAAGCATTATGCAGTTTGAGATGCTAAAAGAAAAGTCGTCCATCATCAAAGTAATCGGTGTTGGCGGCGGTGGTGGTAACGCGGTTAACCATATGTACAGGCAGGGTATTACCGGGGTAGACTTTATTATTTGCAATACCGATGCCCAGGCATTGGAATTGAGCCCTATTCCCAACAAAGTACAGTTGGGTGCAAGCCTTACGGAAGGGATGGGCGCAGGGTCGATCCCCGAGGTTGGAAAAAATTCGGCGATTGAGAATATAGACGACATCAAGCAGATGCTTGGCGCCAATACCAAAATGTTATTTATAACCGCCGGTATGGGTGGCGGTACAGGCACCGGGGCCAGCCCGATCATTGCCAAGGCCGCGCGTGAAATGGATATTTTAACGGTAGGCATTATAACTACTCCCTTTGCATTTGAAGGCAAACGACGTAAAATGCAGGCCGAGGAAGGAATGGAGGAGCTGAAAAAATATGTCGACTCGTTTTTGGTGATCTCAAACGACCGGCTGCGCCAGATATTCGGCAACCTTACGCTCGGTTCCGCGTTCGCGCAGGCGGATAACATTTTAACAACCGCCGCAAAAGGCATAGCCGAGATCATAACGCTCCCGGGCTACATAAACGTCGACTTTAAAGATGTCCGGACTGTAATGAAGGACAGCGGCGTATCTATCATGGGGAGTTCGGCTGCCGAAGGCGAAAATCGCGCTTTAAAGGCTGTTGAAGGAGCGTTGTCGTCGCCATTGTTAAAAGACAATGAGATTGAAGGCGCCCGGTATATACTGCTGAATATCAGTTCGGGTGAAAAGGAAGTAACGATGGATGAAGTGAGTATAATCACGGATTACATACAAGAGGAAGCCGGCCTGGCCGCCGACCTGATTTGGGGTAACTGCAAGGACGATACCTTAGGAGATAAATTGTCTGTTACGATCATTGCCACAGGCTTTCAAACCAAGGACGAACGGGAAAAAGAGCAAAGTACAAAGAAGATCGTTTCTATGCTTATGCCCGACAGCTCGCCGTTGGTAAGGCCGGTAAACGAATTTATTACGCCCGTTAAGGACGACGCAGCCAATGAACCTTACCTGAAGCAAAAAGAAGAGCCGGTACAAACCGGGCTGTTCGACCTGTTTGCGAGCCGTACGGAAGAGCCTTCGATCGTTAAACATAACCTGTTAGATGAGGAACCCGCTGCTGAAGAGGAAGCAACCGGAATGCCTGAGATGACTTTTATGGTTACCGACTCGCCATCGATCCCGGAAGCTGTAGCGGATGAAACGGTCGAGCCGGCTGACGAACCGGAAACTATAGCCGGGGCCGACGATCACAAAACGGATGAATCGATCGAAGAGCAGTTGCGTAAATCACGGGAACGAATCATGCGCCTCAAGGATCTTAGCATGAAATTGCGTAACGGTAATTTGCAGGAACTGGAAAATGTTCCGGCTTATAAACGCAAGGAGATCGCCCTTCAGCAGCCGCCCGCATCAGACGAAAGCCAGGTATCCAGGTTTTCCCTGTTAACTGATGAAGAGGGCAAAATAGAGATTAGAAATAACAACTCGTTTTTGCATGACAATGTAGATTAGTTAATAACCTATTATTTTTTATGCCGATCACAACAAGTTAGGAGACACAAATTTGTGTCTCCTTTTTTATGTTTACACAAGTTCCATAAGGAGATTGCCGTCAGCAAATTTGATTATAGCCTATTATAAAAAGTAATAACGATTGCCCGTAAGCGTTTAAAGACTTATATTTGTATATTAAATTATAATATTTTGGACTTATTTGATAAAATAGAGAAAAGCATGGGTGGCCCGATAGGGCAGCATCAAAAGTGGTCGCATGGATATTTTTCGTATCCTAAGCTGGAGGGTGAGATCGGTCCGCATATGCTATTCAACGGGAAAGAGCATTTGGTGTGGAGTCTGAATAATTATCTTGGCCTGGCCAATCATCCCGAGGTGAGGGATGCCGACGCAAAGGCGGCAGCCGATTATGGAATGGCCTACCCCATGGGGGCGCGCATGATGTCGGGCAATTCCCGGCAGCACGAGGAGCTGGAGAGTGCCCTTGCCGCGTTTGTAGGTAAAGAGCATGCTTTTTTATTAAATTATGGCTACCAGGGCATGTTGTCGATCATCGACTCACTTGCCGACCGAAATGACGTGATCGTTTACGATGCCGAATCGCACGCTTGTATTATCGATGGATTAAGGCTGCATATGGGTAAACGCTTTGTTTACCAGCATAACGATCTTGAAAGTTGCGAAAAGCAGCTGATCCGTGCAACCCGTTTGGCTAAGCAAACCGGCGGTGGCATATTGCTGATCACCGAAGGGGTATTCGGTATGTCGGGTGTGCAGGGTAAACTAAAGCAGATCGTTGAGTTAAAAAACAAATATAATTTCCGGATGCTGGTTGACGATGCGCATGGTTTTGGAACCATGGGCAAAACCGGCGCAGGAACGCATGAGGCACAGAATTGCATTGACGGCATCGATGTTTATTTCGGAACATTTGCCAAATCAATGGCCGGCATCGGCGGATTTGTAGCGTCCACCAGCGAGGTGGTAAATTACCTGCGTTATAACATGCGCTCGCAAATATACGCCAAGGCATTGCCTATGCCGATGGTTATCGGCTTAAAAAAGCGTTTTGAATTGTTAAAATCAAAACCCGAACTACGCGAGAAGCTATGGCAGATCGCAGAGGCATTGCAAACAGGCTTGAAAGAACGCGGCTTTAACCTGGGGGTTACCAATTCGATGGTCACCCCGGTGTTTTTGGAGGGCGATTTATCTGAAGCAACTTCACTTACCCGCGACCTGCGCGAAAATTATGGCATATTCTGTTCGATCGTTATTTACCCGGTAATACCTAAGGGTTTGATCCTGCTGCGTTTAATTCCAACCGCCGCTCACAGTATGGACGATGTGCAGCGTACGCTGGACGCTTATAGCGAAATGGCAGCGAAATTAAAGTCGGGATTTTACCGGAAAGCTAAAATGGAAGTAGCGTTATAAGAGGCCCGATTCTTATTACTTTCAGATTAATTAATGAGTATAAGTTAATAATACACTATTACGCAATATGCGTAATCAAGCTATTTATACCCCCGCCTGACCGTAAAATGTGGAAAAAAACCACTTTAAACGCATTTATTTTTCTTTCTGAAAAATTTTTATTTTAGAAAAAACCTTTTAGATTAGCGTTATAGAACAATAAAACCTCAATTTTTAAAAAAGGAGTAACTGAAATGAAAAAATTTACTGAAGTAAAAAACTTAGTAGCATCATTGGAAGCAGATGCCGACAAATTTTACAACAAGGGTAACAGTGCCGCCGGTACCCGGGTTCGTAAAGGTATGCAAGACCTCAAAAATTTAGCACAGGCCATCCGTTTGGAGGTTCAGGAAGCAAAAAACAAAGCCTAGGTTATAAAGTACGGAGATCTTAACTTTATTTCACAAAAGAGCCCGCAGCGTAAAAAGCAGCGGGTTTTTTATTGATGTAATTTCTGTGTTTCCTGTTTAATACGATTGACTGTGGTTTCGCTAACCTGCACAAGCGGCAGGCGCACCGTATCTTCACAAATACCCAGGGCTTTCAAAGCGGTTTTAACGCCGGCCGGGCTGCCTTCTGCAAACATTAACCGCGTAAACTCAATTAAAGCTGAATGACCTTTTCGCGCCGTTTCAAAATTTCCCGCAAGGCATTGGCGCACCATATCCGAAGTTGTACGCGGCAGCGCATTTCCAATAACCGAAATCACGCCAACCGCACCAAGCGCTATCATTGGAAGTGTTATAGGATCGTCGCCTGATATCATCAAAAAATTTTCGGGTTTGTCCCGCATGATCTGGTTGATCTGGTCAAAATTGCCGGACGCTTCTTTGATCCCGATGATGTTTTTAAAATTGCGCGCAAGCCTCACTACGGTATCGGCGGCAACATTGCTTCCGGTACGGCTGGGTACATTATATAAAATAATTGGCAGCCGCGAGGTTTCGGCTATGGCTTTATAGTGCTGGTAAATGCCTTCCTGGGTAGGCTTATTATAATGCGGGCTTGCCGACAATATAGCATCATACCCGGTCATATTAAATTGCTTCACTTGCTCAACCACTTCGGCCGTGTTATTGCCGCCAATGCCGGCAACAAGGTTTACACGGCCATTTACCGCTTTAGCGGTAAAGGCCCAAACGTCTTTTCGTTCTTCCCCGGTTAAAGTAGCGCTTTCGCCCGTAGTGCCTAACGACACGATATATTCGATGCCACCGTCGATCAAATGATCGATCAGTTTGCCCAGTGCGTCATAATCAACAGCCCCGCTCGCCCGAAAGGGAGTAACAATGGCCACACCCGTCCCATGAAATTTATTCATCTTATTACTTAAAGGGTGCTAATATAATAATTGTTAATAAGTCGTGATGGCGCAACTTGTTTTAACTTACTTTATCCCAAGCTTACCTTTCATAAATTAAAACCTTATCCTTCTCAATAAAAGGTTTGACGTATTTTGAAAGGCCCTCGTTGCTCACTATATCAACCTTCTTTTTTAGTAAATTTTGAAGTTCATCGCCGTATGTAAAAAATTGCATACCGATAGGAGTCGAGTGGTCTAACTCTACAAGAATATCAATGTCACTATTTTCATCTGCCTCATCCCGCGAATAGGAACCGATTAAATAGGCTTTTTTTACAGGAAGGCGCGAAAAAAAACCTTTTATTTTTTTTATATGCCCGGCTGAGAGTTTCATATGCAAATATAACTTTCTGATGCCACAATTAAAACGGAAGCTTTTGGAGTTGCCGTTTAGCATAACGGCTACAAAAGTTGCTACCGACGAGTTCTTAAAAACTCAACCCTAGCCTGATGGCCGAATTGGTTTGGCTCCCGCTATTGTAGGACCTGCCGTACATCAGCCGGAAATTAAGATATTGCAGGCCCGCACCCCACTCTGTGTAGTTTTTTAATGTGGGTGTTGTTAAATAATTGATATCCATTATCTCCTGTAATTTCAGCTTCCTTATCAGCGGGATCTTATTTAAAATAAATCCCGAAAAATTTTGCTCGACGTGCCCCTCTATATATTGAGTATACGTGCTGAACGTGTAATAATTTAGCAGCAAAAAGCTGCTGATGCCGCTTTTATAAAATAAAACCTCGTTGCCTGCGAACTGCTTATAATCGGGATAGAAAAGACTCCTGTGATTTAGAAATTTGCCGGCGCCGATATAAAACGACGTATTCCCAAATACCCCATCGTTTATATTCGATTTAGACACATCGGCCGAGAGAAGATCATAATCAACGTCTGAACCAAGGATGCCGTTTATTCCTTTTACATAGTTTACGCCCACGGTAGGATAGGGCGATGGTAAATACCGTTTGCCGTTTGGATAAGTTTCGTATTTATTGCTAAAATCGTAGGTTGTTCGAAAGAGTAATTTGAAGGATTGATTTTCCGGAAATAGAGAGACATCCTGGTTGGGCAGCAATGGATTATTCGATGTATAACTCCTGTTTTCGGGATTGAAGAAGCTATAACCGGATGTATTCGGGAGCCATGTTCTGTCGGCCCATTCAATTGTGGCATTTGCCTGCCAGCCACCCATAATGCGCTTGTAGGCCGAGGCCGATACAAACTGTTTCTGATACAGCTTTTTAAAATTCTGCTTTTCAAACAGGCTGTATTTCGTATTAAGTGCAGCTGTGATGGGATTGGTATTGTTCAGATCGACAATGTCCGACCCTAAATTAAAAGTCAGTGTAACCGGCCCCGCGGGTACGGTAGTGCTGATAGTTCCTTTGAATTTATGGTCTGAAAAGCCATAGCCTGCATATACGCCAACAGACAGGTTGCGATTATTTATAGTATCGGTCCTTTTGGTGAACGATGCGCCATAGTTAATGTTAAACCCCTCGACGGTGTTAAAACGCAAAATTGTTAAAAGCGGATCGAAGGAATAATATTCATGGCTATATCTGTTCCTGTAACGGTAGCCGCCCAGCAAAAAGCTGCCTGGCTTGAATTTATTATTTACCTTATCCAGCGAATCGAGATAAGTTTTGGACTCCCGTTTCCTGGCGAGTGTTTCTTTTTTCGTGTAATCTGTTTTTTCTTCGTCTGTCAGCGGGATAGGCCGTTCATTTTCCCAATAAACCGAATCCTTTTTGTTTACTCCACTCGTTACGCGGAATACTTCAGCAAATTCTTTTTTCGTGAAAGTGGGTTCAAGGTCGTAGTCTTTATACAAAGAAATAAAATAACCGCCGATCTTAAAGCCGAACAATCCGCCTGTAAATTCGAATTTAAGTGACGATGGCATCCAGATCTTTGGAGTTACCGGCAGGAATTGTTCATTCACCCTTAAGGTATCTACGAAATTGATGTTCTGCTTTTTGGTGACGAAAAGATTCAATCCGTAAATACGCCAGCTGTCTTCCAGGATATAGATATATCCCTGGAAACAGGCGTCGTATCCCCGTTTAGGCAAAACCCGTATCTTATCGATCGTTTCGCCATTCTCGACAGACGACCCGATGTATTTATAACGATAATAAAAAAAGGCATTGTCGGCGATTGGCGATATAAGCGGGCGGTTGCTGAGGCCCTCCCAATCCTGTATGTTTTTATAGAAATTAACTTCCAGGTCCGACGCCCGGTTAAAGCTGAATGCGCGGTTGCTGCCCGACACTTTCGAGGAGATCATTTCCTCGTGTGTTTTGTCCGGCCTCATAAAACTGTATTTCGATTGCGACTCCGATAAATAAACGATACCCCTGCGGTTCGAATCGAGCCCGTTTTCGCGGGCGGCCTTTTGCACGTCGAACCCCATGAATTTTTTAGGCGCATCCAGCAATTTTTGTAAACCTTTAATATAAACCAGGCACGTATAGGCGTTTACTTCATTCAGGTGTGTTTTGCGCTTTTTTATAGCCTTACGAATGATGGCGTAAGCCGGATCTTCGCCGCCTGCTTTTATAACAACATCTTTTAACTGGTAGGTTTCGGTCATTAAAACAACATTGACCACAACGTTTGCAGCCACGTTCAGTTTCCGGCTTTCCTGTTTATAGCCGACCGCCTTGTACTGAACATCGTAGGTGCCGGGTTTTATCTGCAGCGTATACTCGCCTTCACTGTTCGCCGATGTGCCCCTGGTGGTATTTTTGATATAAACACTTGCAAAAGGAATTGCCTGGTTATGCTCGTCCGTTATTTTTCCTTTTATGGTTATTTGTTGCGAAAAGACATGCAGGCTGGTAAACAGGAGAAGAAGACAGGTAAAGGTCGGTTTCATTTAACGGGTGTATACGCTAAGATGAATTTTATTTTCTGATGTTACACCGGCTTCTTTGTTAATTATTGTTAAAGGCGCGCCGGTGCTTATTTTGCAGGCTAAACGGGTTTGATCATCGCCAGCAGTTCATCGTCGCTGATAATAGGGATATTCAGCTTTTGTGCTTTCTCCAGTTTAGCGGGGCCCATGTTATCGCCGGCAACCAGGTAGCTTAGCTTAGCCGATATACTGCTTAGTATTTTACCGCCATTTTGCTCGATGATATCCTTTAACTCATCCCGCGAGAATTTCTCAAAAACGCCCGAGATAATAAACGTTTGCCCGCTCAGGGTATCACTGGCGAGTTTAATTTCCTTTTCCTCGGTCTCGAACTGCAATCCCGCGATCTTTAATTTTTGTATTTCTTCCCGGTGATGCGGGTTTTTAAAATAATCGATGATGCTTAAGGCGATTCGTTCGCCGATCTCTTCGGCGGTGATCAGCTCTTCGAAAGGCGCCGACGCGAGGCTGTCGATCGTTTTAAAATGAGCGGCCAGCTTTTTCGCCACCGTTTCGCCAACATAACGGATGCCTAAGCCAAACAGCACTTTCTCGAATGGCATTTGTTTCGACCTTTCAATACCATCCAGCATATTATTGATCGATTTTTCACCGAAACGCCCCATTTTCTTCAACTCTTCGGCATGGCGATGTAAATCATAAATGTCGCTGATGTTTTTTATAAAGCCCCTTTGATACAAGGTTTCGATCGTTTCATCGCCAAGGCCGTCGATATTCATCGCCCTGCGGCCAATAAAGTGCTGCATTTTACCCACAATTTGCGGCGGGCACCCTTCGTCGTTGGGGCAATAAAATGCCGCTTCGCCCTCGGTTCGTTCCAGCAAGGTGTGACATGCAGGACAGTGCGTAATATAACGGATGGCAGGTGCGGAGGGATCCCTTTTTTCCAGGTTCACGCTGATGATCTTCGGAATGATCTCGCCGCCTTTTTCTACGTACAGCCAGTCATGCTCGTGAAGTTTAAGGCGCTTTTCAATCTCATCGGCATTATGCAGCGTCGCACGCTTTACGGTAGTGCCTGCCAGCAGTACAGGCTTTAAATTGGCTACCGGTGTAACTGCACCCGTACGGCCTACCTGGTAGCTTACATTCAGCAATTGGGTTTGCACCTGCTCGGCTTTATATTTATAAGCGATAGCCCATCGTGGCGACTTAGCCGTAAAGCCAAGCTCCTGCTGCTGAGCGTAATTATTTACTTTTATGACAATGCCGTCGATGTCATATCCGAGGTCGAACCGTTTTTTATCCCAGTGCCTGATGAAATTAAAAACCTCATCGATATTACCACAAAGCCTGCTATGCTCATTTACCTGAAAACCCCAGCTTTTTACGGCTTGTAAACTTTCCCAGTGTGTTTTAAACAGCGTCTTTTCGGTATACAGAAAATAAAGAAAACAATCCAGCGGGCGGCGGGCTACCTCTGCCGAATCCTGCATTTTTAGCGTTCCCGATGCAAAATTACGGGGGTTTGCATAAGGTACTTCGCCGTTTTCTATTCGTTCTGCATTCAACCGTTCAAATGCTTTGAGGTGCATAAATACCTCTCCGCGTATTTCAAACTGGCCGGGGTAGTTGCCGGGCAGCAGGCGCTTAGGTATGGTATTTATAGTACGTACGTTGGTGGTAACTTCGTCGCCTTGTATTCCATCGCCACGAGTTACAGCACGAACCAAAACTCCATCCCCATAAGTAAGACTTATAGATAACCCGTCGAATTTCAGTTCGCACACATATTCAAAATTATCGCCTATGGCTTTGCGTATACGCTGATCGAAATCAAGCAATTCCTGTTCACTGTAGGTATTTCCCAGCGACAGCATGGGCCACCGGTGCTTAACGGTGATAAATTCTTTTGTTATATCACCGCCTACCTTTTGGGTTGGCGAGTCGGGGTCCAGAAACTCGGGGAACTCTTTTTCCAGCCGGTTTAGCTCTTCCAGCTTCTTGTCGAAATCAAAGTCGGCGATGGTTGGCATTGCCAGCACATAATAATTGTAATTATGCTGTTTTAATTCGGCAGAAAGTGATTCTATACGTTTTTTTGCTTCAGACGGCGACATGGAAGCGAAGATAAGAAAAGTGATTACAGGTTATAGATACGCGATAAAATTTCCGGCTATAAACTTAAACTCTTTTCAAGGTGTTTTGTCTTAAATAAAAACAAATACAGCAATGAAAAAGATCGTAAAAATTTTAATGGTATTGTCAATCGCGTCCATGTTTTCGTTCCAGAATAGCCAGGCGCAAGTTGTAGTCCGAGTGAGGCCGCGCCGACCGGGAATGGAAATAATCCGCCGGCCGCATCGCCCGTCGCCGCGCCACGTATGGGTTGACGAAGAGTGGACGCCCGCAGGTCCAAGGTACGTTTATCACCGCGGTTATTGGGCGCTCCCGCCTCGTCCCGGAACGATATGGATAGCCGGGCATTGGGATCGTCGCGGCAGTGGATACGTCTGGGTTCCGGGACACTGGCGGTAAAAGCAAAAAAAATAGCCAGGCTCTCACTCCTGGCTATAACTCAACTGTTACATTATCATAAATGTTCACTGGCTGCTTATACGTCGGTATTTAACGATAGGTTACAAACAAAAAGCTTCCGGCTAACGCACGGAAGCAAAGCTTTTTACAAAAAATATTAAATGAAACGCCACCTTCTTAATTGATAGATTTGCGTTTGATCATTGAAATACTTGTTTTGATAATGAAAAATACCGGAATTGCCTGAATTGCTATCCCTATCCAAAGTAATGTATTCATGATAATGTAATTTGAGAGTGAACTATTACATAGTATCAAAAATCGTTCCTATTTTAACAAAACCGGCAACAAACCAGCCAATAAAACATTACGTTTCTTTTAATTGGCCATTTAAAATTCGATGTGTTGATTAATGGGGAATTTGTTACACTATTTGGATAATATAATCCCCACAATTTAACTAATTATTAAAATTTCATATAAAATTTCTATTGAGTTTATGTTGGTATTATCATCCCCCGCTGTGAATGTTACCCTTAGCCAGCATAGCCTCTTTTATATATTTTACCGGCGCACTCCCATAGCTCAAAAACTTTTCATTAAAATCCTTCAGCTTATATTTATCGCCCATTTTCTTTTTATAGGCATCCCGCAATTCCATTATTTCTTTGTAACCCGTGTAATAGCTATCTAACTGCACACTCGTTACGCTTACCCGTTTCCATTTGCCATCGGCCTCGGCCTGTTGCTGAAACGCCTCCCTGGTTAAAAACTTTAAAGCATCCTGTCTCGACATGTTTTCGGCATGCACATTATAGTCGAGAATTGCGTTACACACCGACCTTAAATGCCATTTATACCACATCAGCTTCATTTCAGGCTCGTCGTTGTAACCGTTATCGAGCATTAATTCCTCACTGTAAACGGCCCAGCCTTCAATCATCGCCCCGTTTCCGAAAACCGATTTGATAAGGCTGGGCGATTTATTGGCATATACCAACTGGACATAGTGGCCCGGAATGGCCTCGTGAATGCATAATATTTGAAGGGTATATTTATTATATTCACGCAGGTAGCTTTCTGCCTTTTGCGCCGTCCAGTCGGCCAGGCTGCCTACGTTAAAGTAGGAGTTGCCATTCTTATCATATGGCCCCGGTGAACTCATCGATGCACCGGCCACGCCTGCCATATATCCCGGCTCCTTACGTACCACCAATGGCTTTGTAGGATCCAGTGTAAACAAATCCTTTGCTTTTACAAAAGCAGTAAGCTTTGGAAGTATATTTTCAATGGCCGATTGAAATTCGGCGGGAGCCACATGCTGCGACGAAATGGTATCGATAACCTGAGCGATCAGCTCGAGCGAATCGGTGGGCATCGGTTTTGCACCAAAATATTTAGGCCATAATTTTTTGCTGATCTTAGCCATTTCCCGGTGCACAAACTTTTTCCGCTCAACCGCCGCGTTAAACATTTGCTGAGCCGTGAATTCCGACTGCATATCGTATTTGAATTTTTCGTCGTACAGCTGTTTTCCCAGCCTGAAGCTTCGCGGGTGATCATTTTTTAATGATTTTAACCACGTCGCGAACGCCCTGATAGCCTCGGTGGCTGTATGTGCCCGGTCAAGCATTTGTTTTTGTTCGGCTTGGGGTATATTTGTTTTCTTCAGCGAGTCGGCGAAATCTTTTTCTATAACGGTTACCCCTGCTGTATGCTGTTCGATCGCCAGGTTAGTTAGTTCGATAACCGGGTCCTTTATTTGCTTTTCCGCTTCCTTGTAATACGCGGGCACGTTGGCCATTTTTTCATAAAAATTGCGCAGCCGCTTTGTAAGGGGAGCATAGTGCTCATTTAGGATATAAGCAAAAGTCCCGATGACGTTGTATGAAGCCGGGTTCCACTGATAAGATTTCAATTGCCTTATTTGCCATTGAATTTTTTCTACTTCATTTTGCATCAAATGATAATCGATCCTGTTGGCGTCAGACAGCGTATTTACCTCAAAGCGGCTTAACGAGTCGAGCTGCACTTTGGCGAAGTTGACCATCTTATCGCGGCTTTGATCGTTGGGTATAACCAGCAAGCTGTCATATTTATGATAGCCAACAGATGTTGCCCAATCGGGGTTCAGCTTCCACAAGCCTTCCAGGAAGGAATTTTCGTAAATTGCAAAAGCAGCATCGTCCTTGCCCTGCAGCGGGAGGGAGCCGCCATCTTTTTTGCATCCTGTAAAAATTCCGACAGCGATAACGGTAAATAACAATTTTTTAACCACGGCTAAATTTGCTTTAGATGTATAAACATAAAACATTTACCCGAAATATTACCACAATGCGGCCGCGTAACTAAAATTTTAGAAACACAAGCCGCCCGGCCAATTTTTTTTAATATTGAACCAATTTAATAGACCCGTGTTGTTTTAAAAGATCATTTCAATGAACAATAGTAAAACAGTTATTCAGGAGATTACAAAATTGCTCGTTGGCGGTAACGCGCATATCAGTTTGCAGGACGCTTTAAAAGGACTGCCGCCGGAACTTCGGGGCGCTAAGCCGGCTCATGTACCGTATAGCATCTGGCAGCTTGTGGAGCATATCCGCATAGCGCAATGGGATATGCTGCAGTTTAGCAGGGACGCCAATCACCAGGAATTGAAATGGCCCGACGATTACTGGCCGAAAGAAGCGGCACCCGCGAATGAGGATGTGTGGCGCGGATCATTAACCCAGATCAACGATGACCTCGAAGAATTCATCGAACTGATGGAGCATGCGGATATTTACCAGCCATTGCAGCATGGTCAGGGCCAAAGCATTTTACGCGAAGCTCTGCAAATTGCCGATCATAACGCATATCACGTTGGCGAAATTGTCGCGGTGAGAAGGGTGCTCGGTAATTGGAAGTAAATACCAGCTTGCTTTACCGCAATTTATTTATAAAATCGACCATGGCGGGTACTAGTTCCGGTTTCAATGGCAGGTCGGGCTTGCTGTAGGTTGCCATATTTTGATCCGGATCGGCCGGCGCGTTTTTCAAAATATGGTTCATGTCTTTGATTATCAATAAAACCGCGTCTGATTTCGCCTTTTTTAGCTTTTCGGCATTTTCGACGGGCACGGTCAAATCGGTAGTGCCTTGTACAATTAAAACAGGGAATTTAATTCGTTTCATTCCCCTTTGCGGCACAAGCCTGCATAACGACATTAAAAAATGCTGTTTGCTTGGTGCGGCGATATAATATAAAGACGGGTCGACATTATCGGTTGTTTTACCTTTGCGAAGGCTATCTAAAATGGTTTTAAATTCGTCGGCCATAAATTTTGGTTTCGACTTCATCTGTTCAGTCAATATTTTATCGGCCTGCTCGCCGGGCCCTTCTGCCGAAATAAATCCCTTAATCGGCTCGTCCATCATGGCCATCATTGACACCAGTGAACCTTCCCCATGTCCGAACAGGATGATCTTCGAGAACCGTGTGTCGTCGTTCAGCATGTTTATCAAGCTAACGGCATCGTCGCTATAATCTTCCATACTCAGCTGCGATTCTTTAACACTGCTCACACTTTCGCCAACCAGGCGTTTGTCATACCGTAGCGTGGCTATTCCGTTTTTACCCAGGTCATTGGCCAATAGCTTATAAGTATTGCCATTGATCTCGGCTTTGGGATTGTTACCGTCCCTGTCGGTCGGGCCGGAATCAGCAATGATTAAAACCACCGGAATTTTTCCGGAAACGTCTTTGGGAACAACCAGCGAACCTGAAATAGATCCGGTTAACGTTTTTACCCTTACAGGTGACTCCGTCAATGATGGGTCGATCATAACGCCTTGCGGGCCGCTTTCCTGGTATGGGCTTAAAAGAAGGCCGGTCAGTTTATTTTGGGCGTTCAATGCTATGTTCAGCAGGAAAACCGCATTTTGGAAGGTGGCTTTGTAAACCGCCAGCGATTCGCCGTATTTAACAAAATCTGTTTTAACGAGGTCGCCGTACTGCGATTTTAATTGCTGCGTGGTGGGCTTAAATTTATCCAGCGGCAGCGCATTCTTCATCTCGGGGCTAAACATGCCAAATATGCTGTCGGGCTGGTTGTGATTATAAAACTGCTTGAATTGGTTGACAGCAGCGGTATAATTTGCCGGGGCGGCCTGGGCAACCGCTCTTACCGCGATAAACAGAACGGTTAAAATTATCAAAACTTTTTTCATCCGGTACTTTAGTAGTTATCCGCGTCGAAATTAATAAAAATTGGGTAGGTTTTGCTCCGGCCGCCGGCGTTTGTTTTAAACCAGCAACCCGCACATATTCTGAACACCCGGCCGGATGCTTTTTTTATGTAACGTGTTAGTTTGCAGCATTTTTTAATATCTTTAAAGCACCTTAACTATTGATATCGCGCTAATGGATGTACACCATCACCCTGATCTGCATCATAAACCCAAACCCTGGAAGGAATACCTGCTGGAGTACCTGATGATATTCCTGGCTGTAATGACCGGTTTTTTTGCGGAAAGTTTTCGCGAGCATTTGTCTGACAGAACAAAAGAAAAAGATTACCTGACCGCATTATCAGTAGAGCTAAAAAGTGATACCGCTCACTATGCAAGCTCGCTTCGTCAGGTATTTTTTTTAAGACCCTTATTTGATTCTTTGTATGACAATGCCCGTCATCCTGTCCGGTATAAATTTACGCTGGCGGGCAAGTGGAACACCCCAATTAATGAACACTTAGTTACCTATTGGCCGGCTTTGACCATTATTCAGCAGCTAAAAAGCTCGGGTAACCTCCGCCTGATCGACAATGAAGTTATCGCGCAGAAAATAATTGAATACGAAACGTTTATAGAGGGAGATTACAAGGCGGATATGGATGGACTAAATAAAGCATACGAGACTTTATATTCGTTGGAAGATGGGATGTGTGATTATGGCGATTTCAACAGGCAGATCAATAGAAATATGCAGCTGAACCCGGACAAAGATGTTATGAGCAGTTCTTTCATTTATGATATGCCGCTGGTAGAGAAAGACCCGATAAAACTTAACCAGTTGGCCAATAGCGCGGTTAATTGCAACAGCCGCGACTGGGGATATATGACGCGGCTGAATAAGGCGAAAAGTGAAGCGGCCGGTTTGCTGAAATTGATCGGTAACGTATACCATTTTGAAAAATAAATAAGCGAAGAAGTCCGGAAGATAGTCTGAAGTCTGAAGTCGAAAGTCCTAAGTAGGAGGCAGAAAATTCCGAAACAAAAATAAATTCGATCCCGCACGTGCGGGAGAAAATTCGAAATCCGAAATCAACATGGAAGTACACCACCACCCGCAGTTAGAACATAAAGCAAAACCCTGGAAAGAGTACCTGCTGGAAGGGCTAATGATATTTTTGGCCGTTATGATGGGTTTTATAGCCGAGAACATCCGCGAAAAAATTAGCGACCATGAGCGCGAAAAGCAATACATGGAATCGCTGGTTAAGGACCTCGCTTCGGATACTGTGGGTTTAAACGTAGGTTTCCCATTAAAGAACGAACGGTTGAGATCTATTGATTCCGTTTTCCAGTTTTTTGAAAATCATCCGGGCGCAAAGAGCATTTCTGCTGATGTATACCGGCAGATGAGGAGGGCAGAATGGGACCGCTCCTATGTCCGCAACACGGGTACTATTAATCAACTTAGAAATTCGGGCGGCTTGCGGTTGATACGAAAGCAAAACGTGCGCGACTCGCTGGCTGCTTACGACTGGTTTTGGGACAGGCTTACTTATTACCATGACCAATATATTGTTAATCAGCGCAGTGAAGAAGAGTTAATGGACAAAATGCTAAACGCCGCCGACCTGGTGCATGCCTACCGGCTTAATAGCAGATTTTTGTTTCAACCCGGACTGGTTTCAACCGTAAAGATTGAACCGGCCTATATGAACCAATATATAAATTTGCTTAACTGGCAGAGAGTTATGACCTTTCAGGACGAAATACGCTATAAGGAACAGAAAAACAGGGCATCGCGATTGTGCAAATTGATCAGGAAAGAATATGATCTCGAGTAGGATGATGATGAATTTGCTCCAAAGGAGGCCCTTTGCGACAGGCAGAAATATGAAATATGAAAACCCCAACTAATCTCTAACCTCTAATCACCGATCTCTATCAATGGAAGTACACCACCATCCGCAACTTGAACACAAGCCCAAACCCTGGAAAGAATATTTGTTGGAAGGGTTAATGATATTTTTGGCTGTTATGATGGGTTTTTTTGCCGAGAGCCTGCGGGAGCACATGGCGGACAGGGAAAGGGAAAAGCAATATATGCATGCTATGGTTATTGACCTGCAAAAGGATTCAGTTCAAATCAATAACGAGATCGGAAACACAAATCACGCCATAGTTGAACTCGACTCTTTATTCAGATGTCTTCACTCGCCAAAACTTACAGACAGTGTGCAGGTCAAATTATACCAGCTTAACATGCGAGCCGGCTATTTAGTTGGGTTCGATTTTTCGGATGCGGCATCTGCACAACTAAAAAATACCGGCGGTCTGCGCCTGATACAAAACCAGGAAGTTACGGATGCAATAATTCAGTACTGGGAGACGCGCGACGATGTGAAATTTAATATGGGCGTTTTTAATCAAAACGTGCAAAATTTTTGGGATGATGGCCTGAAGATTTTCGACATGTATGACATCAAAAACCTTAGGCATCCCGGCGACAAAGGCGTAGGCTTTGAAATAGAGCCTGACGCGCGGCTGTTAACGCGCGACAAAATGCAACTTATTGAATATGCAAACAGGGTCGGTGGGCTGCTTGTCGCGTTAAAGGTGCATTACCTTACGTCGATCTTAAGGCAAAGGACTATAGAAGCTGATCTTGAACACTTAATAATTAAGAACTATAATTGATAAGGAAAAATAATTGCCACAGTAAATTCAAAATTGCCCACTGAAACATGGAAGTACATCACCACCCGCAACTTGAACACAAACCCAAACCCTGGAAAGAATATTTCCTTGAGTTCCTGATGATCTTCCTGGCCGTGACCATGGGTTTTTTTGCCGAAAATCTGCGTGAAAGCATCAGCAATAGCCATCACGAAAATGAACTGGCGAAAGCTTTGTATACCGAGCTATCCGCAGATTCGGCAGCCGCCGCCGGCAAGGTGGAAATTCGCCGTTTAAAAGAAAAAGACCTGGATTGCCTGTATCATTTTTTTAACGACAGCAGCCTCACAAAAACATCCCGCATATTTTATCCCGCTTTTACAACGGGATTATATATGATAAATATTTACGCTTTTGAACCAAAGGATGGCATCCTGAGCCAGCTTAAAAACTCAGGTACGGTGAGGTACTTTAAAAGCCTTGAGCTGCAAAAGCTTCTGGGCGACCTAAGCGTTTCTATAAGCAATATAAGATTTAGAAACGACCAGGAGTATCAATTTTTTGCAAGTCCCCTAAAACAATTTCTTTTAACACACTACGATTTTAGCTGGCTTGATCATTTGCGGCAAACCTATCCTACGCCATCTAACGGATCGCTTCTCAATGTGGTGCATGCCTATTTAATTGATAAAAGAACCATCGAAGGGCGTATATTAAATACGGCGTCAATTAACAGGGGCGAAACAACGAATATGATCTTGTTTTATAAACAAATGCTTGAATCTACCCATTCTCTTCAATTGGATGATTATATTGCTATCAACAAAAAAATATTACAGGTTTTGCGTAAAAATTATTCCTTAAAGAATGACTAAAAGGAGTACAAAACTGCCAACTGAAACCATGGAAGTACACCATCACCCGCAACTCGATCATAGGCCCAAGCCGTGGAAAGAGTATTTACTTGAGGGCTTAATGATATTCCTGGCCGTAACCATGGGGTTTTTTGCCGAGAGCTTGCGCGAGCATATTGCCAGCAGGGAAAAAGAGAGTCAGATCATCGCATCGCTGGTAAGAGATGTAAAAAAAGATACCGCAAAACTCAATGATCTGATATATATCTACATGCCCGCACATAACCGCTGGGTGGATTCAGCAAACAAGTATGTTGAATCATTGGCGCTAAAAGGTAATGAGCGAAAAATAACGATGGCCCTGTTCAATGCGACGGATTGGAACACCTATGCGCCGCCCGAAATTGCATTGAATGTAATTAAAGATGCGGGAGCTTTTAATTTAATTGAAAAAGAAAGGGTAAAAGCTGAAATATTGATTTTTAACACCTGCATAAACGAATATATTAAATACAGCGGCTTTTTAACCGAAGTGGAACATAAAGTTGACACAGCCAGCACATCGTTCATTCCAAGACAAGTACAGCGAAACGTTGTATCCAAACTCTATATAAACAATGCTAAAAACAGCAACGGTTTTGTTGCATCTGATGATATTCCCGCTGATGTTAAATTTAAAACGTACAATAAGGCCGTGTTTATAAATTATTTAAAAAGAATAGACGAAGTAGATAACTTATTGAACGATATGCTCGGCCAGTACAAAAGGGTTTTTACGGAGGAAACCAGGTTATTAAACGTTTTAAAAAAAGAATATGATTTGAATGAGTAAAAGCCCCTTAGCTTTCAGTTTACCAGTGCAGACTGACGAGAAAAAATGAAACAAAAGTAAAGCAGCTAATCTCCAATCTCTAACATGGAAGTACACCATCACCCACAATTGAAACATAATCCAAAGCCCTGGAAGGAGTACCTGCTTGAGGGCCTGATGATATTTTTAGCCGTAATGATGGGTTTTATTGCCGAAAGCTATCGCGAGCGCCTGGGCGACAGGGCCAAGGAAACAGAGTATATGCGCAGTATGGTGCAGGATTTACGGGCTGATACCACCGAAATAAAACACGTTGAAAAGCAGTTTGTACAAATTTGTACAACAATCGATACGATGCTCACTTGTTTGAAATCCGAAAAGCCTAACGCTGCTATCATCAATCGCGTTGTATCAACCCATTTTTGGACCTATTCGGGGTTCAGTTATAGCAACCGTACCATTCAACAACTAAGAAGCTCGGGTAACTTTAGACTGGTTCAGAACAAGGCAGTGGCCGATAGCATTTTAAAATATGATAATATCGAAAATGCATTTATCCTCAATCAATATAACGATCTGAAAGGCACCTTGATGACCTACAAGAATATTGAGGCGAAAGTTATTTTTTACAAGGAATTAAAAGGAGTTGATCTGGCTACCCTGGACTTTAGCCGGAGCGATTTCTCCTCAACGAATACGCCTGCATTTGTAACAGCCGACAAACAATTGTTGGCATCGTATTATAACAGCCTTTTTATTCATGAGGCACTTTGCCATACTTTTTTATATAATTTGAAAGGCGCCCACGCACGTGCAACCAGATTGATAGCATTTATAAAAAAAGAATATAAATTAGAAGATGAGTAAGGAGAAAAGTTTGCAGTGGCCGTAGGTAATTTGCAGACTGTAATAAAAACATATCAGAAAAAAAATAACCGCCTACTTCAAACTTAAAACTGCGAACTGAAAATATGGAAGTACATCACCACCCGCAACTCGAACACAAGCCCAAACCCTGGAAAGAATATTTCCTTGAGTTCCTGATGATCTTTCTGGCCGTAACTATGGGTTTTTTTGCCGAAAGTTTAAGGGAGCATATTTCGGATGGGGAGAAAGGAAAAAAATATAGTCATTCTTTTGTTGAAGACCTTAGGAAAGACACGGCAGCACTTCGTTACAGCATTAAACGCCTGAAAGCTGACATTCACAACGGCGAGCGGCTGATATTTCTATTTCACGCGGATAAATTGGCCACACAACCAGATACCGCCATTTTAAAGCTGAGTGTTGGGTGCGGTTTAAGTGTTGATGTTGCATTTAACGACCGCACCGCATCCCAGTTAAAAGGGACCGGGTCCATGCGCCTGATACAAAATAAAGCCGTCGCCGATTCTATGCTGCAATATTGGAACAACCAGATATACCTGGAACAGATACATAACCGGTTTGAAACACTGAGAATGGAGCAACATAATATCGGGTTTAAGACTTTTAACTGGTACATAGCCTACTACAATAATGTTAAAACCAATAATAAAAATATGCTCAGTGTTAAAAAAGCTATTATCGATAAAGGCAGATTGAATGAGTTCGTAAATTCAGCTTCAGTTTTATATAATTTGGCCAATACGAGTTACCTGCCATTACTTAACACCCAGCGGAGATTGGCAGAGTCAATGATCAAAATGATAGAAAAAAAATAGCACATGTAAATTGAATAAACAGGTAAAGCCGGGTAATTCGGGCCGCAACTTTTTTCAATATTAAATAAAGGTAAGCTAACATATAGTCACCAATCTATAACATGGACGTACATCACCACCCGCAATTAGAACATAAGCCCAAGCCCTGGAAAGAGTATTTCCTGGAATTCCTGATGATCTTCCTGGCGGTAACCATGGGCTTTATTGCCGAAAGTATAAGAGAGGGTATAAGCGACAGGACAAAAGAACACGAGTATGTTGTTTCGATGATCGAGGACGCCCGCACCGATACGGCCGGCATACATGTTGCGATTGCTCAAAACGTTAAGCGCATAGCCGCCCTCGATTCGCTGTCGGACCTGTTGTATAATTATAACAAAACGGCACATTACGATTTTAAAATGTATGTTTATTTCAGGCAGGCGCTTGTCCATCCGTTTTTTGTATCGCTTACCGAACGGACATTTACCCAGCTCAAAAACGCCGGCGGTATGCGGCTTATTCATAAAAAGGCCGCAGCAGACAGCATTATAGCGTATGATGATTCGGATAAGAAGCTTGCAAATCAGCAGAGCTATTACGAGCGGTATCTTAATGAGTCGGCGGAATTTGGGATGACGATATTTAATTATAAATATTACAGATTTAGCCAGCATGATAAAAGCCCCTTACCGTCAAATATGGTCTCTGCAAAAATTCTGACAAACAACAAGGCGACGCTGGTAAAAGAGGGCAACCTGATAGCAACTTATGCCGGCGTGGCCGACTTCTATGTCCAGCGTTTGAGTGAAGCTGAACGGCACGCTGTTAACCTGATACATACTTTGCAAAAACAATATAAATTAGAGAATGAGTAAGGGAGGAGAGGTCGGAAGTCTGAATGCAGAAGTCGGAAGCCGAACAATTAGAAATGAAAATACCCTAATGACTGAATGCCCCAATGACTAATGACCAAAAACATGGAAGTACACCACCACCCTCAATTAGAACATAAACCCAAGCCCTGGAAAGAGTACCTGCTTGAGGGCTTAATGATATTCCTGGCCGTTTTTATGGGCTTTATTGCCGAAACTATCAGGGAGGGCATAAGTGACCGTGAACACGTCAAACAGTTAGTTATGCAACTGGTGGAAGACTTGAAAACTGATACATTAAGCCTGGAGCAGTTGAATAAGAGCGAAAACTTGCAAATAGCCAAGAACGATACGCTGATGCATATTTTAAAACAGCCCTTAACCCAGGCGAATAAAGTGAAGATGCAGGATCTTATCCTTTTTTGTTATGACGTAAATTCATTTCATCCCGCGAATGGCGCCATCACCGCTATCAAGAACGAACTACATTTAAAATCATTATCCGATACAAAACTGATGTCTTATATAGCCAATTACGAATCGATTGAAAGTTTTTACCAGAGTTTATATGTGACACAATACCAGAATCTCCGCGGGTACTTACAGCCTTTCCTAACCCAGCATTTTACAACTGAAAACCTGGATGTAGGAACATTTAACCGCAAGCTATTGAATAGTGACTTGCGCAATTTGACGCAAAATGATATGACACAGCTGGCTTCTGATGTGGCCATCATCAAGATTGTTAACCGTTATCTGGACCACTACAATCGGGATGTGAAGAAAAAAGCCGAAAAACTGATGCAATATGCAAAGAAGCAGTTTCAGGTGGAAGAATAGTATGGAACCCGAAAAAGAAGTTTGCAGTTGCCGGTGGGCAGTTTGCCAGGCTATGAAAAGATAATTTAAAAACAAACCGACTGATTCCCAATCTCAAACCACAATCGCTGAATGGAAGTACACCACCACCCCCAGATAGAAAAGAAAGGCTTTAAGGAGTATTTACTTGAGGGCCTGATGATATTTATAGCCGTTATGATGGGTTTTTTTGCCGAGAGCCTGCGCGAGCATATATCTGAAAAGAGCCGCGCCAACGAGTTTGCTGTTTCGCTGCTGGGAGATCTGAAAGCCGATACCGCCGACTTGCATGTGTATATCAAATATTTTGGTAAGGCCAGGGCCAATGTGGATACGCTGATGCATCTCCTCGCCGATGGTGAACCGAAGGCCGTGCCCGCCAGCAAACTCTACTGGTATGGTTTGTGGGGCGGCGCCATGAGAGCCTTTATTGCGCACGACGCCACCCTGCTCGAAATGGAAAATTCCGGTTCGCTGCGTTACTTTGCTACACCGCCGTTTAACCGCAAGCTGGGGCACTACGATCAGCTGTGCCAGGAGCTAAAAGCATTTGATGTGCAGAGCGAGGGCGTGTATACCGAGGTGCGCAAGGTGCGGGCACAGATATTCCAGTTTAAGTATAATGATGTCATCAACAATATATCACAAATAAAAAACCAAAGCCTGCGGCAGGCCAAAATAGATTCATTTATCAAAACCAGGCCGCCCCTACTCAGCTACGATAAAACCCTGTTCAACGAATTTGTGGAACTGGTGCGGTCGCGGTTTTTCGACCGTAAGGTAATTATGGCCGATACCCTGCTGCAGCATGCCACGGCAATTATTGGCGACCTGAAAAAACAATATGAGCTGAAAGAAGAGTGAAGCTGTTTGAAGCCGGAAGAAGGGGTCCGAAGTCAAAAGTAGAAGCCGATCCGAAAGCTCAAAGATTCCACATTCCGAAATAAAAATAAATCCGATCCCGATAGCGGTCGGAAGCAGTTACGGTTAACCTGATACCAATAAACTAATGAGCTATTGAACCAATGAACTAACACAATGGAAGTACACCACCACCCGCAATTAGAACATAAGCCTAAACCCTGGAAAGAGTATTTACTGGAAGGCCTGATGATATTTTTAGCTGTAACCATGGGCTTTTTTGCTGAGAGCCTGCGGGAATACATCAGCAACAAGGAAAAGGGCCACCAGTTTATTGTGTCGCTTATGGGCGATCTAAAATCCGATACGGCTAGCATGGATGCTTATTTTATTAGTCAGCCAAAACATGTAAACAATTATAAGATACTGCTTAACTGGCTCGACCAGCCTGTCAGGAATGATGATACTGCCTTCAGGTCGCGTTTTTATAAAGCGGCCCGGAGCACTTTAGGGAGGAACCGTGTTTATTTTACCAACCGCATCATCAGCCAGCTAAAAAACAGCGACAATTTCCGCCTGATCATTAATCAAAAAGTTGCCGACGCCATTACCGATTACAGCAACGGAACTATAGCATGTGACAACCAGAGCGATGTTGTGGACCATTTTACGGAGGAAGGCTCAAAACCGGCTATGGAAATGATCAACCTAAAAGCTTACAAGGGCCATTTCCTGGAAGATAAACAAACGCCTGGCGACAATACTGTTCCTTTTAGGAGTACTGATCCGAAGGTTGTACAAGACTATTCCAATTCAATTTACCTGAAAGCGGGAGTGGAGCGAAATTATACCGAATTGTTAAAGGAACAGAAGCAAAGGGCGATAAAATTGATGGAGCTTTTAAAAAAGGAATATGATTTGGAGTAGTTCGAAAGACCGCATAAGTCGGAAAGAAGTTTGCAGTTGCTGGTGGGCAGTTGGCAGACTAAGGGATAAATGAAAAATAACTGCCCACTGCAAACTCAAAACTGCGAACTAAAATGGAAGTACATCACCACCCCGATCTGCATCATAAGCCCAAACCATGGAAAGAGTACCTGCTGGAGTATATAATGATATTTTTGGCCGTAATGACCGGTTTTTTCGCTGAAAGCTACCGCGAGCATTTAAGCGAGCGCTCAAAGGAACATGAATACGCGGTCAGTATTAAAAAAGATCTTTTAGCCGATACAGCTAATTTGAATATCTGGATACCAGCTAATCTTACCCGGGCGGCCAGATTGGACACGCTTATATCGTACCTGGAGGTTCCCGGCTTTGTGAAAGACGGCAGCAATATGTATTACCTGGCAAGATTATCTACCCGGAACAGCATATTTACACCGAGCGATAACACCATTCTTGAAATGAAAAGCTCGGGTAACTTGCGACTTATCCGTAGCCGCGATATAATCAACGGCCTTATGAACTTTGAACAATCGATCACTGAATACAATAACCTGCTAGATATTGAAGGCAAGGAAAACGTGATGAGCTATCCATTGATCGGTCAGTTATTCGATGCATCGATATTTAATAAAATGGTTATCGTAAGCAGTAAATTACTTACTGAAAAAGAATATGCTACCGGTTCAACTAATAATACCACAAAACCACCAGGCAACCCGCAGTTGGTCAGTGGTGATAAGGAAAAGATCAACCAGCTGATTTATTACCTGCACCAGCGTAAATCGAGCTTTTTGGGCGAGATACGCCGTTTGATAGTGCAGAAGCAACAAGTTGAGGGACTCATAAAAATGATCAATAAAGAATATAAATTGGACGATGAGTAACAAAACAAAAACAATGCTGATTAAAGCCGCGATATACCTGGTTTTAGGTTTCGGTATAGCTCTTTGCTGGCATTTGACAAAGGCGTGAGGAGTAATTTGCAATTGCCGGTGCACGGTTGCGAACAGATAATGAAAATGATGATTCTTAAATAATCCCAACTAATCTCTAATCTCTGATCACTAATATCTAACATGGAAGTACACCATCACCCGCAATTAGAACATAAATCGAAGCCCTGGAAAGAGTATATGCTGGAAGGCTTGATGATATTCCTGGCAGTTTTAATGGGCTTTATAGCCGAAAATATACGAGAAAGTATATCGGAACATAAGCGCGCGGCCGAATTTGCCCGTTCGTACTACGAAAGCATTAAAAAAGATACGTCGCAATTACATGGCTTAATAAAATTCAGCAAGCATAAAATACGGGCCTGCGATAGTACGATAGCCGCGTTTCATTTGCCTGATAATCCGGAGCGTGATACGATAGAGTATCGCGAGGGCCAGGTAACCAGCAATGTTTTCCCGTTTCACCCTTCCTCCGGCAGTTACGACCAGATCAAATCATCCGGCTCATTGCGGTTTTTCAAACAAAAAATGGTAAACCTGATGAACGAGTACGACCTGCAGGCGAAACAGGCTGTGGAGCGCGATGGTATCGACATGAAATTCATCGTCGATCAGTATATCCCTTTCGTCATGAGGTTGCTTAACCTGGAAGTGGGATACGATTTTCGTTTCGGCCCAAAGTCAACGCATGAGTTTTATTTTGCCGACCGGAGCCTGGCCACTAAAAGGATATTTATTAATTACGAATCGGTGGCTAAATTGATGAGGCTGCGTTCGATGCAGGAGTATGTGAAGCTTTTGGAGGTAGCGGACAGGGTGCTTTCCGAATTGAAAAGCGAATATTCTTTAGATGATGAGTAACGGGTCATATTATCCCGGTAGCTATCGGATAGTTTGCACGAAAGCCATGAAAAGATAACTTCAAAATAATTCTAACTGATCTCTAACCTCCAATCACTAATCTCTAAAGATGGAAGTACATCACCACCCGCAATTAAAACACAGCCCCAAGCCATGGAAAGAATACCTATTGGAAGGCCTTATGATCTTTTTAGCCGTGATGATGGGGTTTATCGCCGAAAATATCCGCGAGACCATCACAAACAGCGAACACGTAAAACAGTTAGCATCACAGCTGGTGCGCGATCTGAAGAATGATACTGCGAGCCTGCAGGCAAACATCGTGTATGAAACAAAGCTGGGAAAAAGAATAGATAGCCTGGTGGTTATCCTACAGCAGCCGGTGGCAAAAATCGACAAAAAGGAAATGCAGCGGCTCATTTCAAAAGCTTATAACTTAAAATTGTTTTACCCTTCGCTCGGGGCCATCACCGCTATAAAAAACGAATTGCATATCAGGCAGTTCTCAAATTCCAAAATATCGCTTTATATTACTAATTATGAGGCAATGGCTCATGTTCTGAAAGAGTTGGAAGATGTACAGGAACAAAACCTTACTAATGATATCAAAAGTTTTTTTAAAGATCATTTTACCCCCGAAAACATGTACGCCATATTTCACGATAAGCCGGTTATAAATGGCGATATACGTAATTTATCGCAAAATGATGTTACAACGCTTTGCGTATCGGTTGTGCTGATCGGCAGTTTTAACAACGATCTCATCTCGTATGATAAACGATTGAAAGGGGATGCTGTGAGTACTATTCGATATGTAACCAGGCAATATGACCTGGAAAACGAGTGAGCGGTTTTAACCTGTCGCGGAATTATTATCAGGCAATCTTTTATCTAATTCTAAAACAAAACATTTTTTGCTGATAAGCCTTGTAGGTTTATGGCATTAAGCACGCAAATTACGTGGCTGTTTATCCTGGCTATTCCTATAGCGTGCATAGCATGGACCGTAACGCATGAAGAAGTTTTTAGGGAGCCGCGTGAGTATTGCGAAAAACGACACCGGCAGGGCAAGAATATAGCTGAACGCAAATTTTTTTATGTATTCACCTGCGAATACTGTTTTAGCCATTATGTGACGGCTATTATGCTTATTATCACAGGTTATCAATTGTTGTATATCGACTGGCGGGGGTACTTAATTGGAGGTTTTGCACTGGTTTTTGTGGCCAATATATACATGAGCCTTTTCGCATTGATACGGGTCGATTTAAAACGCGAACGGCTGGAAGCTGAGCTTGAAGAGCTGAAAAAAAAGAACCAGCAAAAAAGCTAATTCACCAGCTGCTCAAATAAGCGTTCCAGTGTTGCTGAAGCATTTATTGTCATTCCCGGGTGCACTTTTGAAGGCTGTAATATGGTGCTGCGGGTGGCGGTTAGCCACCGAAAACGCGAGGCGATATCCAGGCTGCCAATGGGCCCGGATGCTTTATTACCTGCACATACATGCTCAAACGCTGAAAGATGTTCTTTTACTTCAGTCATATCAAGGCTGGCCGAGAATGCTTTCAGGCGTGTTTCGTCAACGCTATACCGGCATTTTAAAAATTGCTCCTGCGAACAATACACAATCACGCCGATATTCAGGAACTCTTCGCGCTCCACTTTTGGCACCACGCGAATAACGGCATACTCAAATAAGTGTTTCTGCGGCATGTTGTGCTTCCTTTATAAAAATGGTTGAATTTTCAATCCTTGTTGTTAAAAAATGCATATACGCTTCGCGATACTGGCCCGGCGTGTCCAATGCCGTTTCGTCTGCAAGCCACTCGTCAGGAACTAAATCAATAACGGATCTTATTCTGTCTTCCGTGAGGATCAGGCGCGATCGGGCGTCAACCAAATCCAGCTCGCTGGCATAGGGCAATAATACATGATCTTTCACTTGTATAAACGGTTTTTTGGCTTGCTCCTGCCAGTTTCGCCATGAATGATGGAAATATAAGGCGGCCCCATGGTCGATCAGCCATAATTCTTTATGCCACGTTAGCATATTGGTGTTGCGGGCTGTGCGGTCAACATTCATTAAAACGCAATCGAGCCAAACAATGGTCGATGCCAATATTGGATCAATTTTATTAATCGAAGGATCAAAAGTAATAGCGCCCGACAAGTAGTGAAGCGCCAGGTTAAGCCCCGTGCTGGCCCTTAACAGATCCTGTATCTCTTCGTCGGGCTCTGTCCGGCCGAAAGCCTCGTCCAGGTTGGCGAAAACAATTTCGGGTACTTTTAAACCGAGCGCCCTGGCAATTTCGCCGCCGATAAGTTCGGCAATAAGAGCCCGCGGGCCCTGGCCGGCACCACGGAATTTGAGCACATAAAGGAAACCATCGTCTGCCTCCGCAATAGCCGGAAGCGAACCACCCTCGCGTAGTGGGGTAACATACCGTGTTACATTTACCGTGCGGAGCCGGCTATCATTCATTTGTTGTATGGTTATCATGTAAATTTAGGCAAATATAAGTGTTACATTTTAACACGCTTATATACATAAAACGCCTTATTATTGCTTTAATAATATATTAAAATAATTAATTCTCTACCTTTATATATTCGTTAAATATTTGCTATTTATAGAGTTAATTATTGTTGCTATATTGCAGCGGATTTAATTAAAAGGATAAGTTATCGCAATTTTCTACACCGTTTATTAATGAGGCTTCTGGTCGGGTTATTTCTCTCAGCCTTTTTGGCTGTTACATGCCATAATTCCTATGCGCAAATAACTTCGTCCGCCATTGAAGGCAAGGTTTTAAGTGAAGACCGCTCACCAGCCGCCGGGGCTACCGTAATTTTATTAAAGTACCGCGACTCGTCGATCATACGCTCAACAGTAACTGATAAAAGCGGATTGTTTCAATTTGCGCATATCCAGCCTGGCAACTACGTGTTGCTGGTGCGTGCCTTAGGATACGTTAAGCAGTATACCGGTATATACCGGCTTGCGGCTAATCAATCGCTCGTTACAGCAAATATTATATTAAAATCGTCCACCACAACTTTAACAGGGGCGACAGTAATCAGCAACAGACCGGATATTGAAGTAACACCCGGAAAGACAACGTTAAACGTGCAGAATAGTTTACTTGACGACGGAAATTCTGCGTATGACATTCTAAGCGGTTCGCCGGGGGTTAAAGTAGATAATAATAATATCAGCATAGTAGGGCACCAAAATGCGTTAATTATGATCGACGGCAAGCCCGTCAGTTTGACCGGCGCCGAACTGGTGGACAGGTTAAGAGCAATGCAATCGAATACCATCGATCGTATAGAACTGATCACCGGCGGATCGGCCAAATATGATGCGGCCGGCGGCGGGATAATTAACATCATATCCAGAAAAGGTAAAAGTACCGGGATAAATGGCGCAGTTAATGCTTCCGGCGGTTATGGAAAGTATTACAAAAGCAATACGGGTATAGTTTTTAATGACGGCCTGGGAAAATTGAACATTTTTGGCAGTTATAATTATACTGATAATAAAAGCTTTCATAATTTTACAAACGACCGGACAATTAATTTAGGCAACGCTGTTAGCAATTATAACACTGATTATAATAGTATCCAGAAATATAGGGACAATGCTTTTAGTTTAGGAACCGATTATTATATATCACCGGGTCAAACTATCGGCTTTTTAGTGAACGGCTTTATAATTGATGGCAGTATTGAAAAAGACAATAATTTAAAAATTTACAACCAATCGGTATTTGATTCCACCATTACGGCAAATTCCGGTGTCGACCGGCATATTAGCCAGGTAAATTATAATATAAATTATAATGGCAGGCTTGATAAAGCAGGTAAAACATTATCAGGCGATTTTAATTACACAACCTACCGGCGCACTTCGGCAGAATATATTACGAATGACTTTTATGATGCATCGGGAAATACCTATCGGAACCCGTTGCAGCAGCAAAATCTCTCACCGTCAACCATAAAGATCTGGCAAGCCATCATCGGTTTCACCGACCCGTTAACAAAAACGTCAAAATTGGAAGCGGGGGTCAAATACAGCAATTTAACAAGTAATAACGACTTGATATTTAGCGAACTGAAACAAGGGTTTTATCAAAGAGACCCAATGTTTACCAACCAATTTGTTTACAGCGAAAATGTGAATGCGGCATATTTGAATTATATTAACAAGTTTGATAAATTCGATCTTGCAGCGGGCCTGCGTGCCGAGCAAACAAATGCGAAGGGAAATTCAATAACGTCGGGCCAGGTGGTAAATAACAATTATACAGACCTTTTTCCGCATGTGTTGCTAACCTACAGACACGACGATAAGAATTCTTTTTCGCTACTTTTAAACCGCGGCATAAAGCGACCTGAATACCAGCGGCTCAACCCGTTTTTATATTATGTAGACCTATATGACTATACGGCAGGTAACCCGAATTTAAAGCCTCAGTATACTAACTCTGTCGAGTTATCGTATAACTATAATAAAGCTTTATTGACAACTTTATATAGCACACTAATTAGCAACGCTTACGAGTTCCCATTCTACGAACAAAACGATTTAACCAAGGTAAACATCAATACCAATATAAACCTCGGGCGGATATACGCCTATGGTGTTAAGTTTTTTGCCCCGGTTGTATTTAACAATTGGTGGAATGCCGATTTTAGCGCTGATGTTTCCTACCAGCGTTATGTTGCCTACCCGGTAAATGGAAGCCTGGACAAGGGCAGCCAGGACATCATTTTGACAAGTACCCAGCATTTTATTATCAGCCCAACGATCTCCGCTGAGATCCGCGGCTGGTATGAGTCGCCTAATTTTTATGGGGTCAACCAGGTTAAGGCAGAATATCATATCGATCCAGGTATCAGCAAGCAGCTGTTTAATAAACGAGGGAGCCTGAGGTTAAGTGCAATCGATATATTTAATACCTGGCGCGACAGGACCTTTACCAATTATCAAAATTTGAACATGACGGGAACGGACAAAAAAGAGACCCAGGTTGTAAGACTTACCTTCACGTACCGTTTCGGAAAAAGCAGCGAAAGAAACAGATCACACGGCACCGGCAACGAGGAAGAACAAAACAGAACTAAATCGACAAGCCCTTAATAGAGTGTTAGTTACTTTGCGCCGCCTAAAGCCAGATACTCAATTTGTCGACACGCCATTTTGGCGGCAGTCTGCTTACAATAAATTTTATATTTTAAAGTTTAATAGTTTAAACAACCATAAAACCTGGTTACCGTATAAACAAATACAAATAAAAACTGTTAAGTAATTTACGGCAATACCCCTAAAATCACCTGGTTATGAAAAAATTTACAATACCCCTGTTTGCATTGCTTTTATTAGGCGCAATGGCATGCAAAAAAAGCGGCGCCTCCTTAAGCGGCAATGTTTCTCTCAGCGAAGCAGCTGATATATTGGCCGGCTCATTATCTTCAAATTCATATGGCTTTATAAATCTCAGCGATGATGCCACTGTCCGTTCGCAGGCTGAGTTTGACGCCAAACTAACCTGTGGCGCTACACGAAGCGATACAATAACTAAATCAAGTCCGGCGGGAGCGGCGACTTCATACTCGTACTCGCTGGGATATTCATACACCTTAAATTGCAATACCAGCAACCTGGCCGATAATGTAACCGGAAAGATAAACTATAGCGGTACATTTAACAATCCGCATGTTTCTTCGTCAAATAAGGGCAACGGATCATTCACACTTGCGGGTTTAACACCAACGGCAACAGCATATGTTTTTAACGGCAGTGTACTAAGAAGCGGTTCGTTTGCGTCAAAAGCCGATACCACAAATCATGGCAGTATTAATATAGACCTTGAAGTACATAATTTGATGCTTCATAAACCGGGCCGCGAGATCGCCAGTGGCACAGCGACTTTTGTTTTGACAGGAAACGTGCCCAAAAAGGGTAATTTTGCCTTCACCGGTAATGTTACTTTTAACGGTGATGGCACTGCCACGTTAAAAGTAAACGGTACAAACTACTCCATTAACCTGACTACAGGCGAGAAGAGTAAGATTTAAAAAAGTTGTTCAGATATTTTTTGACGAAAGCCCCGGAATATATTACCGGGGCTTTTGTTATAGATATTTATTTTACATCGGCCACACGGAATGGCTTTACATCAACCGATTCCCAAATTTTTTGAGTAATGTAGGGTTCGTTTTGCTTCCAGGCTTCCAGCTCTTCTTCTGTTTCAAACTGCAGGATCATTACAGAACCGATCATTTTCTCATCCTCGTTCAAAATAGCGCCGCCCAATACATAGTTGCCATTCGCACGTAAATCTTTTGCGGCGTCTAAATGATGAGGGCGCACGCTCATACGGCGCTGTAAAGCTTCTGTGTCGGTATAATCGTAAGCAGTTACAAGATATTGGTTCATAAGCAGAAATTTATTGATGGTTATGGTTTCGGCCTGCTATAGGCTCCTCTTGAAATAAACAGTAATAATTAATCAATTTTAAAACAATTTCATCTAAAAAAGATGTTATTTTATAAAATATACCGTTTTTAGCAACCGGCTATTAATTACAGTATGAAGAGTAACCTGCAGCAGGAATTTAAGAAGTTATACAATAAAGATGCCGAAGAGGCATATTTTTCGCCAGGTCGTGTCAACCTGATCGGTGAACACATCGATTACAACGGCGGCCTGGTAATGCCATGCGCCATAACGTTTGGCACCTATTTACTGATCTCGGTCAATGATGAGGGGTTTTTCAGGTTCAGGAGTTTAAATTTCGAAGATAAACTCGATATTGACATGAAGGCGGAGTACAGAAAAACGGGAGAGAGCTGGTTTAACTATCCGCTTGGAATTATCGATCATTTTATCAGGGACGGGCACACACTGCGGGGCGCTGATATGCTATTTTACGGTGACATACCCATTAGTTCGGGATTATCATCTTCGGCTTCCATCGAAGTTGTTACGGCTTTTGCATTAAATGAATTAATGGGTTGCGGTTATTCAAAGCTCGATCTTGTGAAACTGTCCAAATCGGTAGAGAATAATTTTATCGGGGTTAACTGCGGCATAATGGATCAGTTTGCGGTCGCTTTTGGCGAGAAGAATAAGGCGCTTATGTTGAATTGCGACACCCTGGAATACCAGGCCGTGGATAGTAATTTGGGCGATCATATCCTGGCCATTATTAATACCAATAAACCGCGTAAGCTGGCCGAATCGAAATATAACGAACGCGTGCAGGAATGCCAGGCGGCATTAAAAGCGTTGCAGCAGAAACTGGATATCGGTAACCTGTGCGATATCGATACGGCAACCTTCAACGAATTCAAATACCTTATTAACGACGAAATATTATTAAAACGGGCCACCCACGTTGTGGAAGAAAATGAACGGGTAAAACTGGCGGCTGCTGCATTGGGTAATAACGACCTGCGCGAGTTTGGCCGGCTGATGTACGCCTCGCATGATTCGTTACGCGATTTATACGAAGTAAGCGGCAAAGAACTGGATACGATAACCGAATACTGTAAAACAGATGCCGACGTGGCAGGCGCCCGCATGACCGGGGCCGGATTTGGCGGCTGCGGAATTGCGTTAGTTAAGGAGAGCCATTTCGATAATTTCAGTAGTAAAATGACAGACTACTATACGGCTAAAATAGGATATGCGCCTTCTATTTACCGATCGTCCATTGGATCGGGTGTGGGGCATTTGGAAGCGCTGGTTGATGGTGAATACCGGCACTAACTGCCTGGACAAACGTATGAGGAAATTAAAACTGGCGGAATTAAACCGTGTTTCTGTAGCCGAATTCAAAGCCGGTGAAAAATTTCCGGTAGTGGTAATACTTGATAATGTGCGCAGTATGCACAATGTCGGTTCCATATTCCGAACCGCCGATGGCTTTGCCGTCGAAAAAATTTGCCTCTGCGGTATTACCGCCACGCCGCCCCATCGCGAGATTGAAAAAACGGCCCTTGGAGCAACACAATCGGTTGCCTGGGAATATTACCAAAACCCTTTAGAGGCGGTAGAACTGCTGCGAAACGACGGGTACGTGATAATTGCCGCAGAGCAAGCCGAAAATAGCGTCATGCTCAATGAATTTGAGCCGCTGGGTGGCAGAAAATATGCGCTGGTATTCGGCAACGAAGTGAACGGCGTTAGTAACGAGGTGATGCATCGTATTGATGGATGCATCGAGATCCCTCAATTTGGTACCAAGCACTCATTTAATATCGTGGTATCGGCCGGGATCGTGCTGTGGGACCTTTTTTCAAAAATGACTATTTAAATTATGGTTTGCGATTTAAGTATACGATTTAGCAGTTGACCGTAAATCGTAATTCGTAAACCTGCATTCGTAATTACAGATGTATTACCTCATCATAGGCGGCAGCCGCAGCTTCCATCACGGCTTCACTCATGGTTGGGTGCGGGTGAACTGATTTAATGATCTCGTGGCCGGTCGCCTCAAGCTTGCGGGCGGTTACCACTTCAGCAATCATTTCGGTAACATTGTGGCCCAGCATATGGGCGCCTAAAAACTCGCCATATTTCGCGTCGAAAATCACCTTTACAAAGCCATCCTTAGCGCCGGCGGCGCTGGCTTTGCCCGATGCGGAGAAGGGAAATTTTCCGACCTTAATTTCGTAGCCTGCTTCTTTTGCCGCTTTTTCGGTATACCCCACAGATGCAATTTCGGGCGAACAGTAAGTACATCCCGGGATATTATTATAATTTAATGGCTCAGGATTTAAACCTGCTATCTTTTCAACGCAAATAATTCCTTCGGCCGAGGCGACGTGCGCCAGCGCCTGCCCTTTAACAATGTCGCCAATGGCATAAATGCCGTCTATGTTTGTTTTATAAAAGTCGTCAACGATCACTTTTCCGCGATCGGTGTTAACACCATTTTCTTCCAGGCCGATACCTTCAATATTAGTAGAGATGCCGACAGCCGACAATACGATCTCGGCCTCGATGGTCTCGGTTCCGGTTGCTGTTTTTACCTGCACCTTACAGAGGTCGCCACTGGTATCAACCGACTCTACATTCGATGAGGTCATGATATTTATGCCCTGTTTTTTTAACAGACGCGCCAGTTGCTTTGAAACTTCTTCGTCTTCAAGCGGTACAATATTATCTAAGTATTCAACAACGGTAACTTTAGTGCCAATCGCATTATATAAATAGGCAAATTCGATACCGATAGCGCCCGATCCTACCACTACCATTGACGCCGGCTTTTTAGGCAGCACCATTGCTTCGCGGTAACCTATCACTTTTTTCTTGTCCTGTTTCAGGTTCGGCAACTCGCGCGACCGACCGCCTGTGGCTAAAATAATATGTTTAGCGCTGCATTCCTGTGTCGCGCCATCGTTTCCGGTTACTAAAACCGTTCCTTTGCTTTTAAGCTTGCCGGTTCCGATGATCACATCGATCTTATTCTTTTTCATCAGGAACTGAACGCCCTTGCTCATGCCATCCGCTACTCCGCGGCTTCTTTTTATCAGGGCATCAAAATTCACCTCCCCGCCACTAACGGTTATACCATAATCGGCAGCATGGGTGATATATTCGAACACTTCGGCGCTTTTTAACAGGGCCTTTGTTGGAATGCAACCCCAGTTTAAACAAATACCGCCGAGCGACTCCCGCTCAATTATAGCCGTTTTTAAACCCAGCTGCGAAGCGCGAATAGCGGCTACATAACCACCAGGGCCCGATCCGATAACGATTAAATCGTAATTCATAGAAAATAGCGTATTATTTTGATGGGCAAAGCTAAGTAAAAGGGGCGAATTGGAGAAACATGTTTCTGCAGTTAAGCAACGTTGCACCGCGGTCGATTTTTGCCCTGCCGCTTTAATATCAATTTAACATCCATAACCGGTGATTTTGATAATTCCCACACAAATACCTGATGATTGTTGATAATTACATTGCATTATTCACAATTATTTAATATTAGCGAAGTACCGAACAACTATATTTGTCGCAATTAATTGATTGTTGACTGACCTCAAACTTTAAAGAACTTATGAGAAGACACTTACTCTCATTTCTATTTACATTTTTCCTCATTTCGTTTGCCGGATTGCAATTGGCACTTGCACAAACAAGAGTAACCGGCAAGGTTACCGACGCAAACACACAGGAGCCGTTGACCGGCGCAACCGTCACCGTAAAGGGTACCACAACTGCCACCACCGCATCGCTGGACGGCTCTTTTAAAATTACGGTACCATCGGGCGGCCAGGTATTGGTGATAAGCTTCATTGGGTATGTTTCCAAAGAGGTCGGGGTGAATGATGGCAAATCCAACCTGGGTATGATTCAATTGCAACCTGCTTCATCTAAGATGCGCGAGGTAATTATAAACGGCGATGTAGCCATCGACCGAAAAACGCCCGTGGCTGTAACCACATTGGGCCCGCAATTTATTGAAGAAAAGTTAGGGAACCAGGACATACCCCAGCTTCTTAGTTATAGTCCTGGTGTAATGGCGACTGCACAAGGCGGCGGATACGGCGATTCGCGGATCAGCATCCGTGGATTTTCGAGCGCTTCGGGACAGGGCAACGTCGCGTTAACTGTTAACGGTATCCCGGTAAACGATATGGAAAATGGCGCCATATTCTGGTCTGATTTTTCAGGTTTGACCGATGTGACAACTTCCATTCAAATACAACGCGGGCTCGGTGCCTCGAAAATTATTATACCGTCTTTTGGAGGTACCATTAATATTACCACCAGGAGTACCGATGCTGTGCGGGGTGGATATGTTTGGCAAACTATTGGGAGCGACGGCTATGATAAAACGGCTATTTTAATGTCTACAGGTTTGGACAAAAATGGATGGGCCGCTACATTCCAGGGAAGCAGAACAATGGGCAACGGCAATGCCGAGGGCCTCAACTTTTTAGGTTATAATTATTTCTTTAACCTTTCCAAAGTATTAAGCGCTACTCAAACATTGTCGTTTTCTGTAATGGGAGCTACTCAAACGCATGGCCAAAGGCCATCAGAGCCTATAGCCAGTTATCAAAATGCGCCGCAGGGCATTCGCTGGAACTATCAAAACAGTGTTAGAGATGGCGGTCAGCCATTTACCCCCTACAATAATTTTTTTAGCAAACCCTTATTCTCGATTAACCATGATTGGGCAATCAATGATAAATCAAGCTTATCGACCGTTTTATATGGTACTTATGGCTCAGGCGGAGGCGGTGGAATAGGTGGCACGCTGCCGCCAAGAATAGCCGGCACCAATATTTATACGCCATTCGATTATACAGCAGTGGAAAAAACAAACGCCACCAGCAGCGACGGTTCGGCCGGAACTTACCTGTATGCATCGCATAACGATCATGTCGAATACGGAGTGAGAAGTACTTACAAAACAATATTAGGCGAGCATTTGGATCTGTCTACAGGTGTCGATGCAAGATATTACGAGGGTACGCATTACCAGGTAGTAACTGATCTGTTAGGGGCCGATTACGTTAAGAACAACTATACCGCCAGCGCCAGTTTCGGCAGCAGGTCGGGCGACATTAACAACCCTGTTGAGCGTGCTGTTGTTGGCGACAAAATAGGTTATTATAACAAAGATGCCGTTGAAACCGCAGGTGCGTTTGCCCAGGCCGAATACAGCAAAAATAACTTTTCCGCTTTTGTTACATTATCAGGCGCAGAGCAAGCTGATAAGCGGACAGATTATTTTAATTACCTGAACAGTGACCCGGCCCAAACCAGCCGTTGGGTTAATTTCTTTACATATATGGCTAAAACGGGGGCGAATTACAATATCAACGAACAAATGAACGTATATGCCAATATTGGATATATAACGAAGCCGCCATTTTTTGATAAGGGCGTTTTCCAAAGTTTTACCAATATTGTAAATCCGAATCCGATTGACGAAAAATTATTTAGTTATGAATTAGGTTACGGCTTTAAATTGCCAGGTTTTACCGCCAAGCTGAATCTATACCGGTCGATGTATTATAACCAAACGCTTACAAGCTCGTTTACTGATCCTACTGGTAGCATATTTACAGCGAATGTTGCGGGTGTAAATACCATGCACGAGGGTGCAGAGCTCGAATTGATGTTAAGGCCTGTTAAAGAACTAATTCTTCATGGTATGCTTTCGTTAGGCGACTGGTACTACACAAACAACGCCGGCCCTGCCAATGTCTATAATAGCTCGCAGGCAGTTGTTTCAACAATTCCGCTGGCTTATTTAAAGGGAATTAAAGTTGGTGATGCTGCGCAAACAACAGCATCGTTGGGCCTTGATCTGAATGTTACGCCGGAGTTAAGAATAGGCGCGGATGGTTTGTACTATGGAAATTACTATTCGCGGTTTAACTTTGCTAATGTTACTAAAGCCGGGAGCACTCCGTATGTTATACCTAACTGGACAACAATTAATTTAAACGCGGCGTTTAAATTTAAATTGGCCGGCTTTGATGCAACCTTTTTAGCTAACGTAATGAATTTGATGAACACCAAATATATATCAGATTCATTTGATGCCAGCGCATCCGGCCTCCCAGCAAACGTAAGTGTATATTACGGATTGGGCAGAACATTTACAACCGGGTTAAAAGTTAAATTTTAAGAAATTTTAGATAAATAACATGAAAAAATTACATTACTTAATTGCTTTTATCGCCCTGATATTCACGGCTTGCAAAAAGCAGCCGGTTATACCAACAGGGGCTTATACCAAATCTCTGTCGGTTACGCTAACGCAATCCGATTACAAGTCGTTGGGTTCGACTGTTTATTCTTCAAAGTCGTACAATTTTAATACGCTTGCCGATGCAAAAACGTATATCCCGACAATTTTAGATTCAAAGTACCCGCAATTAGGCGACGGCTCGACAGCGATGGTAACCTTCACTTTGGCCGCGCCTGTGGTTACATTGGCTGACTCAACTAATGCCAATACAGCCTATACATTAACGGCAGCTGATTATTTGTTATTACCAGGGAATAAATTCACTGATTTTAGCACAGCTCAAATGCTGAGCTGGCTGCCATATAAATATCCCAATCCAGTCGCCAACCAGTTAGCGGTTTTAACTTACACGTATTTTGAATCGGGGGCAACTTCAAATTCCGGTATACCGGCAACAGATGCATTTTTGTATTTGAATGGATCATGGCAAAAAATTTACCGCATATCGGCCGCACAATATACATCAGTGGGCCGTGGTGTAAATAACTGGTTCATCGCCACTGACGTGCCGGTTTTATTAAATTACCTGAATACATTTTTAAAGGCGGATACAAAAGTTATGGCAACGGCGCATGTCGGCGATGTGATTTATGTAAACTACCGGTACCTTACTACTTACCAAAAGGTTATGCCGCTTACTTACGACGGAACCAATTGGGTTAACATCGCTACCAACGCATCTTTCTCTTTTATGAAAAGCGGAGGTAAGTGGGCGCCGGATAATACTGTTTTCTATACCATAGTGCAGGCAGACTATACCACTATATCAAATTCCACACTAGGTACCGTTGCCGGAAGAACAAACATTGCTTCATTCCCTGATTTTAACACAAGCGCACCTACCGATGCAACTTATTGGTCTGATGCCGATATTCAAGCGGGCCTCATACTTGTACTTAAGGCAAAGTACGGTTCCACCGCACTTGTTAATCAAAAATTTGTAGTTACTTATGCCGTCTATAACTTCGGGGTAGTAACTAACCGCACGAAGACATATATGTACGACGGAACAAATTTCGTTTTTGTTCAATAACAATATTCAATACGTTAACAAAAAAACCCGGCCAAAACCGGGTTTTTTTGTTTGCTATATTCAGAATCAATTGTAAGTGAATTCACCGTATTCAGATAGGATCGTTACCTGCTTTTTATCCGCTTTTTCGACATAGCCGACTATTTGTGCAGCCACGCCAAAACTTTCGGAAATACTTATGATCTCTGAGGCTACATCTTCGGGAATATAGAGTTCCATGCGATGCCCCATGTTGAACACCTTGTACATTTCCTGCCAGCTGGTGTTGGATTCTTCCTGTATCAGCTTAAATAACGGCGGAACAGGGAACAGGTTATTTTTAATAATGTGCAGGTCGTCAATAAAGTGCAGCACCTTGGTTTGGGCGCCGCCACTGCAATGTATCATGCCGTGTATTTGATGTCTGTAATTGTCGAGGATCGTTTTAATAACCGGTGCGTAGGTACGTGTAGGCGATAAAACTAATTTTCCCGCGGTAATGGTCGCATTGTTTCCAACGGCAATGGGATCGGTTAGATTGTTAGTTCCTGAAAATATCAGCTCGTACGGTATCGCCGCATCATAGCTTTCGGGATATTTTTGGGCAACGGTTTTGTTAAATACGTCGTGCCTGGCAGAGGTGAGTCCATTTGAACCCATGCCGCCATTATATTCCTTTTCGTATTTCGCTTGTCCGTAAGACGCCAGCCCCACGATGACGTCGCCGGGCTGTATACGATCATTCGAGATCACATCAGCTCGCTTCATTCGGCAAGTGACCGTTGAGTCTACGATAATTGTTCTCACTAAATCGCCCACATCGGCGGTTTCGCCGCCGGTGGACCAGATGCCTATTCCTGCGTCTCGCAATTCATCCAAGATTTCTTCAGTGCCGTTGATAACAGCGGCTATAACTTCGCCGGGAATCAAATTTTTGTTGCGGCCAATGGTTGACGACAGCAATATATTATCAACAGCGCCAACGCAAAGCAGGTCGTCGAGATTCATGATAATGGCATCCTGCGCAATTCCACGCCAAACCGAAAGGTCGCCGGTTTCTTTCCAGTACGTATATGCCAGCGACGACTTTGTACCCGCGCCGTCGGCGTGCATAATATTGCAGTAAAGCGGGTCGCCGGTTAAAATATCCGGTATGATCTTGCAGAACGCTTTTGGAAAAATGCCTTTATCGATATTTTTTATGGCATTATGTACATCATCCTTGGAGGCAGATACCCCTCTTTGATCGTATCTCTGCGAAGAAATCATTGACAAATATAACGTAAATGGTAATGTGATTTATAAATCAGAGTGTTCCTTCAGCACTTCGCGATAACGGTTTAAAACGGCCGATTTGGAGATGAAGCCCAGAAAATTATGTTGATCGTCGACAACGGGCAGCACCCACGTGGCCGTTTCGTCGAATTTATTAATAATAGCGAGCATATTTTCGTTGTGATTTATTATTTGAACCGGGATCTTAATCACTTTGCGAACTTCCAGCTGATGCTGCAGATCCGGGTTAAACAATATGGGCCGCACATCATCCAGGTAGATCACGCCGGCCAGCTTGTTTTTGTCGAGCACGGCAATAATGTTCCCCTTGCCATTTTTAATGACGTCCAACAGATCGTTAAATGATGCATTTATATCGAGCGTTGCCCTGCTTTTTTCGATCAGCGGCTTCGCATCTATTTGCAGCAACAGGTTTTTATCGTGTGCACGCGTAAAAATTTTACCTTCGTCGGCCAGATTTTTAAGATCGGGTGAGATAGGCGAAAACCATTTGGCAATTAAAAAGGAAATTACGCAAACGATCATGAGCGGGATAAAAAGGTCATAACCCGAACTGGATTCAGCAATCAAAAATATAGCTGTTAACGGTGCATATAATACACCGCTCATGGTGCCGGCCATGCCAACAATGGTGAGGTTGATAATGGGAACATGGCCAAGCCCAAGCGCCGTGCAAATGGTAGCAAAAAGATAACCCAGCGTACCCCCGGCAAACAGCGCGGGAGCAAAATTACCGCCATTACCGCCGCCATAGATGGTAACCGGCGTGGCAAAAGCCTTGAATACGCAAATCAGGGTTAAAAATATAATAATGATCAGTTGATTAAATTGGATATAGCCAAAAAAGCTATGTTCCATAATATGACTGATGCCATCGTCGATAAATAACTTAATACTGTCGTACCCTTCGCCAAATAAAGGCGGAAACGTTAGGCAAAGCACCGAAAGAACAAAACCGCCTATAATGGCTTTTTTTATTTTGGAGAGCCCCAACTTGTGAAACGTGCGTTCCACGTATTGGGCCACAACAATAAAATAGCGTGCATATAAACCGCAAAATACCGCCAGCACCAGGTAATACGGAATATTATGATAATTAAAATCGTGCCGGGCCTTAAATCTAAATAATACGTCCTCATTAAGAATAATTCTCGACAGCAAGCTCCCGCAAACCGATGCAACGACCAGCGGAATAAAGTCGGTAAAAACTACGCCGGTGAGCAGTATTTCGAACGCGAACATTATTCCCGCAATGGGAGCGTTAAAGGAAGCTGCAATACCCGCCGCCGCGCCCGAAGCGAGCAACAGCGTGCGGTCCTTATAGCTTAGCTGGTACGTTTGCGCAAAATTGGACCCTATGGCGGCGCCGGTTACAGCCATCGGGCTCTCGAGGCCGGCCGAGCCTCCCAAACCAACTGTAACCGCGCTTTGTATAACCTGTGAATACATTTTAACCGACGATACAAAGCTGGAGTTGCGCGCAATTTCGTAAAGAATAGCCGGGATGCCTTTGCGGTCCTGGCCCTCAAAAAAATAAATGACGATGAGGGTGGTTAAAACAATACCGAGGAACGGGAACAGCGCATAAAAAAGTATCTGCTCTGAAAAATGAACCTTGCTTGTAATGATATAATGTATATAATGCACCAGTGATTTTAACAGCACGCCGGCAAGCCCGGCGGAGCAGCCGACCAGTACGCCGGACAAGATGAGAAACTGGTTGTGCGATAACTTGTCATGAAGCCAGCCGATAACTATCTCGTAGCTCCTGGCTTTTTTCAAGCCGTACTGTTGCGATTTTCGGATAGCTTTAATCAAGCTATGATAACGCCGTAAAATGCGGTATTTATTAGTAGACATGCTTCGTCCGGCAAAATTGAGCAATTATTTTTAATAAGCCCACCCGGAGATGCCTAAAAATTAAAATGGCCAATTGTTGTTGGCCATTTATGAATAAATTGATCTAACAGTGCCAGCACTTACTTAATAAACAGCAATTCCCTGAATTTTGGCAGCGGCCATAAGGAATCGTCAACCAATTGTTCAAGCTTGTCGACATTGTAGCGTATTGGCTGAAAGAACGGCTTTACCTTTTCGTCGTATTCTATCGCTTTGTCGCGGATGTCCTCGATAGTGTTGGCTTTTTTACGCGCGTTGATCATCTCCTCTATATTCGACTGGATGAAATTTACGTGTTCGGATATCTTATTAATGATCGTTAACTGTGCATTGTAACTTTCTTTGCTTAGGCCAAGGTCTTTCAATCCCTTTACATTTTCGATGAGGTTGCTTTGATACGCTATTGCTGCCGGCAAAATAATATTGATTCCAAGCTCGCCGATTACGCGGGCCTCTATCTGCAATTTTTTATAAAAGCTTTCAAGTAAGATCTCGTGCCGGGCGTGGGCTTCGCGACGGGAGAACACGCCAGTCTCGGCAAGCAGGAGGTCGGTTTTTTCGCTGAGCAAGGCGTCAAGTGCTTTCGGTGTGGTTTTTATGTTCGCCAAACCGCGCGCCTCCGCTTCTTTTTCCCATTCCTCGCTATACCCGTTACCCTCAAAACGGATATTTTTTGATTCCTTAATATACCGCTTGATGATCATCAGCAGGGCGACATCTTTCTTTTCGCCCTTTTTTATCAGCTTGTCAACATCATATTTAAATTTTTTAAGCTGATCGGCAACAATAAGGTTCAATATAGTCATAGGGCTGGCCGAATTAGCCGAGGAACCAACCGCACGCAGCTCGAATTTATTACCCGTAAAGGCAAACGGCGAAGTGCGGTTCCGGTCGGTATTATCTTTTAATATCTGCGGTATCTTGGGAATGCCTTGCCATAACGAAGCTTCGTCTTTTATTTTTTTGCTGATCCGGGAAGTTTCTATCTCATCCAAAACATCGCTTAGCTGACTTCCTAAGAAAATAGAGATAATAGCCGGGGGCGCTTCGTTTGCACCCAAACGGTGATCGTTATTAACCGATGCGATAGACGCTCTTAATAAGTCGGCATGCTCATACACTGCTTTGATGGTATTTACAAAGAAAGCAAGGAACATCAGGTTGTTTTTGGGCGTTTTACCGGGCGATAACAAATTTTTGCCGGTATCGGTTATCATCGACCAGTTGTTGTGCTTGCCCGAGCCGTTAATGCCTGCATAAGGTTTTTCGTGCAATAGCACCTTGAAGTTATGACGGCGGGCTACGCGGTCCATCAAATCCATCAGCAGCTGATTATGATCGATCGCCAGGTTGATCTCTTCATATATCGGCGCACATTCAAACTGTGAAGGCGCTACCTCGTTATGGCGTGTTTTTAAGGGGATGCCTAATAATAAGGCCTCGGTTTCCATATCCTGCATAAACGCATATACTCGTTCGGGAATCGACCCAAAATAGTGGTCCTCCAATTGCTGATTTTTTGCAGACATGTGCCCAAACAATGTTCGTCCGGTTAAATACAAATCGGGGCGTGCATTAAATAGGGCCAGGTCCACCAGGAAATATTCCTGTTCAATACCTAATGATGCATTCACCTTTTCGATCCCTTTATCAAAATAATGGCATACGTCTACCGCTGCTTTATCAAGCGCGTTTAACGCTTTTAACAAAGGCACCTTATAGTCGAGGGCTTCGCCGGTATAAGAAACAAAAACGGTGGGGATACATAATGTACGCCCCATAATAAATGCAGGTGACGACGGATCCCAGGCGGTATATCCTCTTGCCTCAAATGTATTGCGGATGCCCCCGCTCGGAAAACTTGATGCATCAGGCTCCTGCTGAGCCAAAGCATCGCCCGAAAATCTTTCGATCGCGCCGCCATCGGCAGTCGGTTCGAAAAATGCATCGTGCTTTTCGGCTGTTGAGCCGGTTAGCGGCTGAAACCAATGGGTGTAGTGCGTTGCGCCTTTGCCCATGGCCCATGCCCGCATTGCTGATGCCACCTGTTCGGCAAGGTCGCGCGGAATGGGCTCTCCCTTTTCAATTGAATTAACGATGCCCTGGTTAGCTTCCGAGGAAAGATATTCCTTCATTTTCTTTTTATCGAAAACATTGGCGCCAAAAAAGTCGGAAATTTTTGGTGAGGGTATTTTTACTTCGGGAATGGGCCTGGTGAGTACGGCCTGGAGCGCTTCGAATCGGATATTGGACATGGAACTGGTTCTTTAAGGTTCAAAATCAAAAATAGAATTATCCTTTATAATAACGCAGATATTTTAAGGAAATGTGAAAACAGGCCTAAATTTTCAAATTATTGAGAAAAATGAGAGGCAATTTTTAATTGAGACCTATTTTTTCTACTGAAAAAGCGAAGTTGGCCATAAATTTTCAAAATATTTTCATAAAAAGCCGATTAAATATGAAATAATTAAGTCATGGGTGGTTTATATTACGATAATTATCATTTATGTGTCTTACTTTTTTATTTTTAGTTGCGAAATGTTTAAAAACTCTTTCGTTTTTTTGTTAAAATTTATATATTTCGTAAAAATGTTCAATTTCATGTTAATTTATCTGGTTAAAATTTGTTTTCATTAAAATATATCTCTAATTTCATGGAAAAATTTATGAAAATGATGTAATCATTGAATTATTTACATAAAAAAGCAAAATAAATGAAGATAAATTTAAGGTGTTGTCACGATTTAACCCTATCCAACAAACAATAATCAATCAAACTGAATACTAAACTAAAAAACCAACAAACAATGAAAGCAATTTCCACAAAGTTCAAACCGTTCAGTGCCTTCCGGCAACTGACGCCCGAGAAATGGGGCTTGGGCGCCACCATTTTAGCAGGAAAAATGATTGGCCTAATGGTGGTCCTGACAGCAATCGTATCTATTCCGGGGCTGTTCTCATCGGCCCATGCTGCGGCAGCCCCTGCGAAACCCACCGAAGTTGAAACTTCGATGATGAATTCGATCGACACGGTTTGGACCCTGGTGGCTGCATTTTTAGTATTTGCGATGCAGGCGGGTTTTGTAATGCTCGAAGTTGGCTTTGCCCGTAAACGCGAAACGGTGAACGTTTTGATGGAATGTATATTTGATACCTGCCTTTGCGGGATACTATTTTATGCTATCGGCTATGCCTTTATGTTTAGCTCCGGCAACGGTTTTATAGGCTATCATTGGTTCTTTTTGCAAGGCACGCCTGCGCTCTATCCCGGCACCGGCGTTCCGGTAATTGCGCACTGGATATTTCAGTATGCGTTTGCCGATACCTGCTCAACTATTGTGTCGGGCGCGATGATCGGCCGTACCGGTTTCCGCGGCGATATTCTTTACAGCATTGGTATCACCGGCTTTATTTACCCAATCATCGGTCACTGGGCCTGGGGACCTGACGGCTGGCTTGCCACCATGGGAACCGCCGGAAATTTCTTTACCAGCCTTGGCCAGGGCTTCCGCGACTTTGCGGGATCTACGGTGGTGCATACCATTGGCGGTATGGCATCGCTGGCGGGCGCTATAGCTTTAGGGCCACGGATCGGGCGGATTTTTGCACGTGACGGCGGCGGGATGCCGGCGGGGCACAACCTACCGATGGCTGCTGTCGGGGGATTTATATTATGGTTTGGCTGGTACGGTTTTAACCCGGGTAGCACGTTATCCGCAATGGATATGCAGGGTATAGGCCGTGTAGCTACGAACACTACACTTGCTGCGTGCGGCGGCGGCTTTACCGCTATGGTTGCTGCATTATGGTGGGGATCCACTAAAGGCAAATTCGACCTGGGCTTTACCGTCAACGGCTTTTTAGCCGGGCTGGTTGCCATTACCTGCCCATGTTATTGGGTTAGCCCGCTGGGCGCAACCATATTGGGCGGTGTAGCCGGGTTTGTAGTATTTGCAGGTGTTAAATTGCTTGAATACCTGCGTATCGACGATCCGATCGGTGCGGTGCCTGTGCATGGCCTGGCAGGTATTTGGGGAACACTTTCGTTAGGCTTATTTGCTACGGGAGAGTTTGGAATAACCGGCCCCTACGGCGCTGACAATAGTGCTCCAAATTTGGTAACAGGATTGTTTTATGGCGGTGGAACGAGCGTGCTGAAAGCACAGGCTATAGGGACATTTACCATTGCGATAGCGGTATTTGTGGTGACTTTTGCGATGATGAAGCTTATTATGCTGCTGCCGCATCCATGGAAGCTGCGCGTTGAGGCGCATGGCGAAACCGGTCCTGGCGGTTTGGATATGTTCGACCACGGCGCTGAAGCTTATGCTTTGGACGACGAAGATATTAACCTGGCCGGTCTTTTTGAAAATACCAGACCTTCAAAAGTAACTGCCTGATATAATTGCAATACACTCCGTGCGGCCGTCGTTTGATCTTAACTACTACTACCCGCTTTACCGGCCGCACGGAGTTTTCTGATAAACAACACTATTTTACCATGAGATTACCGGTCGGCGAAAGTTGCCCGGACGGAGATCTCCCATGTTCAATTTGTACAAATTCAAATCAATCAAACACTTATCAACCCCATTCATTATCATGAAAAAACTGCTATTTTCTCTATGTTTATTTGCCGCCGCCGCTTTTGCGCTTCAAGCCGATGCGGCCACCCTGCCTGCCGATACAGGCAAGGCAGCCGCAACCGTTCCCGACCCGCCGCTGGTATTTTCAGGTTCGGTGGATACGTATTATAAATACGACTTGTCGGGTCATCCGAATATTCCGACCAGCTTCGCTAACGAAAACAACTCCGTATCCATCGGGATGCTTGACCTGGGGCTGAAGAAAACCGTGGGCAAGGCATCATTTGTAGGTGAGGTGTCGTTTGGCCCGCGGGGCCAATGGCAATCCATACCGAACGCCAATCCAGGCGCGGTTGTTTTAACCTCGCTGAATGGAAACTCGACGAGCGGGTCGGGTACAGCCTATTCCAGCTATCATATCCAAAACTTATATGTATCGTATAACGTAACGGATAAATTTAACCTGACCGCAGGCTATATGTCGACCTTTATCGGTTACGAAGTGATCAGCCCGGCAGCTAACTTTAATTACTCCACCTCGTACCTGTTCACCAATGGCCCGTTCCAAAATGCAGGTTTAAAAGCCACTTATGCTTTCTCCGATAAAGTAAGCCTGATGGCAGGCATATTCAACGACTACTGGAACGTTTATCAGTCAGTGAATAAAGTAAACAGCTTTGGCGCCCAGCTGACGGTGACGCCAGTAAAAAACTGGACAGCCTATCTTAACCTGATCACCGGGCCTCAATCAGGAACAGAAGTTGACCTGACCACCTCGTATCAAATTACCGGGGCCTTTAAACTAGGATTGAACGCGGCCGACTTTACCGCACCCGACGGCCTTACCGGTGGGTTCCAGGGGATCGCTTTATACCCGCAGCTAGCGGTATCTAAAGATGTAACATTAGGACTGAGGGGCGAGTATTTCCAAACCAAATCGGGTAATTTCCTGACTGCCGGACCGCCGCCGGGCGAAAACGTGCTGGGGATAACCTTTACAGCCAACGTGAAGGCCGGCCCGCTGACCTTTATCCCTGAAGTGAGGTTCGACAACAGCTCAAAGAGCGACATTTTTGTAAACAACGGTGCATTCACTTCATCAGCAGCCCAGGTGGTGGTTGCCGCTGTGTATGCGTTCTAGATAATAATTCGTGATTTTTTTTAAAAGCCGGCCTGTATTTACGGGCCGGCTTTTATATTTTAAAATACACAATGTTGCATTAGATTATTGTTTTATTAATACCCGTTCATCCTGCTTACTAGAATTTTAATTTTCGCTACCATTGATTGAAAATTTACTAAATGTTACAATGTTGCAATAATATCGCAATATATAATATTGATGTTTCGTTATATAAGAAATTTAATTTCAATCAACATGCTTATCTCAAAATTTGATTTGTACAAGCACGAGTGGCTCGAGCTTGTATTCGAAAACCGCAACAAGGTTTACGGCGCTTACGAATTAAGGCAGCATTATGCCAGTAACATGGTAAGAGCGATGGGATTCACTTTTTTTGGACTGTCATTGCTTTGCGGCGCCAGTATCGTGTTTAAAACAACAGCGCCTCTTACACACATTACGCATGTAGACATGACGCCGCCAATTGTAGCATACCGCCCGCCTACTCAGCCCAAGCCGCCAGCACCAACGAAGCCATTAAAGGCTGATCACCCGGCTTCCCCGGCGGCAACCATCAAATATACGCCGCCAATTGTTGTCGATGACAGCCACGCCGCTAAGGAGCAGATGAAAAAAAATGACGCCCTTACCGTCGACATCGGTACGGTAGATAAAGGCAAGCCAGGCGGCACGACCGTTCCTGTTGAAATAACCGGCAACGGGCCCACAACGGTACCAGTGGATGGCACCGTGCATACTATTTCCAATGTTGATGTAATGCCCGAGCCGATTGGCGGCGAAGCTGCATGGAACAAGTTTTTAAGTAAAAATTTAAGGTTCCCGGATCAGGCGCAGGATGCGCGTGTAAGCGGAAGGGTAATTTTGAGCTTTGTTATAGAGAAGGACGGCCATTTATCCAACATTGTTGTGGAACGGTCCGCAGGCTACGGCTTTGACGAGGAAGCGGTGCGCGTGCTGAAGATGGCGAAGGCGTGGAAACCAGGTATGCAAAACGGGCAGGCCGTACGTGTCAGGTATATGATACCGATCAATTTTCAGTTATCCGAATAATAGGTTAAGGGTGAAAGGTAAAAGGCAAAAGGTTTTTTGATGGGGCTTGAACTCGCAAATCTTTTGCCCTTCGCCTTTTACCTTTCGCCTTTCACCTTCCCCTTTTTTTCCTAATTTTGTGCTTCCTCTAAACAAACAAAATTACATTGGAGCACCAGGAGTTAACCACCGTTGAAACCGCCAAAGATCTGGGCTTACTGCCCGAAGAGTTTGAACGTATAAAAGAGATACTGGGCCGGGTGCCCAACTTTACCGAGCTTTCTATTTTCGCGGTGATGTGGAGCGAGCATTGCTCGTATAAAAATTCCATTACGTGGTTAAAAACGTTGCCTAAGGATAGTCCGCGGATGCTGGCAAAAGCGGGCGAGGAAAACGCGGGGCTTGTGGACCTCGGCGGCGGCGTAGGCTGCGCGTTTAAGATCGAATCGCATAACCACCCCTCGGCGCTGGAGCCTTACCAGGGGGCAGCTACTGGCGTCGGTGGTATTAACCGCGATATTTTTACCATGGGCGCGCGGCCGATCGCCCAGCTCAATTCACTTCGTTTTGGCGACCTGGCGCTTGATCGTACCAAATGGCTGGTAAAAGGCGTGGTAAAAGGCATCAGCCATTACGGCAATGCCTTCGGCATCCCAACCGTTGGCGGCGAATTGTTTTTTGACGACTGTTATAATGTGAATCCGCTGGTTAACGCGATGTCGGCAGGTATAGTTAAGGCGGGTGAGACGGTTTCAGCGACCTCGTATGGCGTTGGCAACCCGGTGTATATAGTGGGCTCAGCAACCGGCAAAGACGGAATACATGGCGCGGCCTTCGCATCCAAAGACATCACAGAAGATTCCGTGAACGATCTGCCCGCCGTACAGGTAGGCGACCCGTTCCAGGAGAAATTATTGTTAGAGGCCACTTTAGAGGTGATTAAAACCGGCGCAGTAGTGGGCATGCAGGATATGGGCGCCGCAGGCATAATCTGTTCTAATTCGGAAATGTCGGCGAAAGGCGAGCACGGCATGAAAATATATCTCGATCGGGTACCTATGCGCCAGGAACACATGAAACCTTACGAGATATTATTGTCGGAATCGCAGGAGCGGATGCTGATTGTGGTTTTCAAAGGACGCGAAAAAGAAGTTGAGGCGATATTTGATAAATGGGACCTGAACTGCGCCATTATTGGCGAGGTGACCGACACCAAACGCCTTGAATATTATATGAACGGCAACCTGGTGGCCGACGTGCCGGCTGATGACCTGGTTTTAGGCGGCGGCGCCCCGGTTTACGAACGCGCGTATAAAGAGCCTTCCTACTACAGGCTGAACCAGGCATTTAAAATTGACCATGTTGAAGAACCAGCCGATTTGGTGGCTGTCGCCGAACATTTGATATCGCACCCCAATATTGCCTCCAAACGATGGGTAACCGATCAATATGATTCGATGATCGGCACATCGACCATGACGACCAACCGCCCAAGCGACGCGGCGGTAGTAGCCGTAAAAGAAACCGAGAAAGCCATTGTGCTGACCGTTGATTGCAATTCAAGATATGTTTATGCCGATCCGCAAAAAGGCTGCGCTATCGCCGTAGCAGAGGCAGCGCGGAATATCACTTGCGCGGGCGGCGAGCCGGTAGCGATAACCAATTGCCTTAATTTTGGCAATCCTTACAAGCCCGAAGTATACTGGCAGTTTGTGGGCGCGATCAAAGGCATGGGCGAGGCTTGCCGGAAATTTGAAACACCCGTGACCGGCGGAAACGTCAGCTTTTATAACCAATCGTCAGACGAAGGGCCTGTATTTCCAACGCCGACCATCGGCATGCTTGGCGTGATGGACGACCTGGATAACCTAATGACCCTTGATTTTAAACAGCCCGGCGACCTGGTGTACCTAATCGGCGAATCGGTGAATGATATCGCTTCATCGCAGTACCTGGCGTCGTGGCATAAGATCATTTCGGCGCCCGCCCCATATTTTGACCTGGACAAAGAATACGCGATGCACCAGGTTATAAAGCAGCTGATACAGCACAAAGTGATCCAATCGGCGCATGATATATCGGATGGGGGGCTTTACGTTACGCTTGTGGAGTCGGCGCTTGTGAACGGTTTAGGTTTCGAGATCGAAAGCGACAATTCCGTACGCAAGGACGCATTCCTTTTTGGTGAAGCACAAGGCAGGGTGGTGGTAAGCATATCGCCGGATGACCAGGAGCGGTTTATCGAGATGATGGCTACCAGCGAAGTGGATTTCAGTTTACTTGGAACGGTTTCGAGCGGCTTTTTACACGTGGATGCCGAGCTTTTTGGTCATATCACCGATCTCAAGATGGTTTATGATAACGTGCTGCACGAGGTTTTGGGGGCGTAGGTTGTAATCAGCTGAGAGAAATGATTTTTAAAAAGCTTGATAAAGTAAGGATTTGAGTTAGGCCGATGTTTTTTAAAACCAGCAAATCCATATCACCGGTAACGAGATAATCTGCGTTTGAATCTATAGATAAAGACAAAAGAAAATTGTCATCCGGATCCCTGCTGCCTTTTGTATCTGTTTTTATCGCTACGTTTTCTATCTTGGATATTACCAGATCCATAAACCTGGTAACTTGTTCGATCCGGATAAACTTTTTGAATTTCTCCCGCGTAATTACTTTTTGATATTCCTCCAGGATTTCATTGCTATATAAAATAATAATGTTTTCATTGGTCAACAATTCATAAAGTAATTTTCGTGAGCTTTCGTTTATTGTGGCACTGATATACCAATTGGTATCGAGAATCAGCCTAATTTTTTTTACTGCCATATCTCACAGCGCGAACCTCTTCCATGATATCATCGTCCGAAAGTCCTGAATCGGGCATTTTATTACTTGTCATTTGCCACCTTTCTGCAAAAGTCTGCCTGTTAATTCGGTCAGCGATTTCCAATTGTTCCGATTTCGATAGCAGGTTGAATAATTTCAGGATCCTGTTGACACTGACTGTTTCCATACATTACAATTCTCTTACCCAAATTTAATGAATCAAACGCAATTATTAACATTTCACCCATAAAAACCCTCGACTGGATGCTTTTTATCTATTTCTTTCCAGTGAAATCCGACCTCCTTACTTTGAACGGGAAACGGTGTTGTAATTTAATATATTTATATTCGGACGGTCATCAAGTCGATATAACCCCGAAAATAATTAACCGTGAAATCTGCAAAAACCTTGGTCATGCTGTGCTGCGCGTCATTTTTGCTCAGCTCCAGCGTAAATGCACAAGAAAAGTACCAGGCTACCTGGGAATCGTTATCGAAATATAAAACACCCGAGTGGTTTCGCGATGCCAAGTTTGGGATATTTATACATTGGGGCGTTTACTCGGTTCCGGCGTTCGGATCCGAGTGGTACCCGCGGCAAATGTACCTGGCCGGATCAGAAGAATACAAGCATCATATCGCCACTTATGGCTCTCAAAGTAAATTTGGATATAAGGATTTTATCCCGATGTTCAAAGCCGAAAAGTTTGACCCTGCCGCCTGGGTAGCCTTATTTAAAAAGGCAGGCGCAAAGTATGTGGTGCCTGTCGCCGAGCATCACGATGGTTTTGCGATGTATAAAACAGCGCTTTCAAAATGGAACGCCTATGATATGGGCCCGCACCGCGACGTGGTGGGCGAGCTTGCCGCCGAGGTAAAAAAGCAGGGGCTGATATTCGGTCTCTCGTCGCATAGAATTGAGCACTGGTGGTTTTTTAATGGGGGAAAAACATTCGAATCGGATGTGCTCGATCCGGCATACGAAGGTTACTATGGCCCTGCTCACCTCGAGAATGAGACCATGTCGCCTGAATACATGAACGACTGGCTGATGCGTGATATGGAGCTTGTAAATAATTACCAGCCCCAATTGTTTTGGTTCGACTGGTGGATCGAGCAGCCCGCGCTTGCGCCGTATAAAAAATCATTCGCCCAATTTTACTATAACAAAGGCCTGGATTGGAGCAAGGGCGTGGTGATCAATTATAAAAACAAATCGTACCCGGATGGCTCGGCCGTGCTCGATATCGAGCGGGGCAAACAAGGTGACATAAGGGCCTTACCCTGGCAAACCGATGACGCCATAGGCAACCAGTCGTGGGGATATACGACAACCAATACATTTAAGGACGCACGTTATGTAGTGACGAATTTGATTGACATCGTCAGCAAAAATGGCAACCTCTTATTAAATATCGGGCCAAAATCTGACGGCACCATCACCGACCAGGAAACACAAGTTTTGCTCGGCACCGGCAAATGGCTCGACGTAAATGGCGACGCCATTTACGGTACCCGGCCATGGAAAATTTATGGTGAAGGCCCTACAAAATCGGCCAGCGGCGCATTTGCCGATCAAAAGGAACCCTTTACATGGCGCGATGTACGCTTTACGACCAAAGGGGAGGCTCTATACGTTACGGCTTTAGGTTTGCCCGACGGGCAATTGACCATAAAAGCCTTATCGCTAAAATCCGGTAATGGTAAAATAACCGGTATAAAAATGCTTGGCAGCAGTCAAAAAGTAAACTGGAAACAAAATAATGAAGCATTAATCATTGAGCCGTCAAAAAGTTACCCTTCTGAATACGCTGTTAGCTATGTTGTGTCATTGACTCATTAGGTCATTGCCTTATTTGTATTCCTTGTAACTGGAAAATCGTTTTCGAAAAAAAATCGTAAATCATAAATCTAAGATCGTAAATCAAAAGATGTTCCGGTTTAAGCAGTTCAGTGTCGACCAGACTGGTTGCGCCATGAAGATCAATACGGATGGCGTATTGCTTGGCGCGATGGCTGTGGCAGAGGATCCTAAAACCATTTTGGATATCGGTACAGGGACCGGTGTTATCGCCCTGATGCTGGCCCAGCGCTATGCCCATGCTCAAATCGACGCGGTAGAGATCGATAAAGCTGCCGCTGAAACCGCCGGGTTAAATTTTAAAGCATCGCCGTTTTCGGAAAGGCTGGCGGTGCATGCGATGAATTTTGAAAGCTATTTCGACCGGTTCCCCGAAAGGAAATATGACCTGGTCGTTTCGAACCCGCCCTTTTATATCGGCTCGTTAAAATCGCCAGGAGAAAAGAAAACGCTTGCCAAACATACGGACATCGCTTTTTTTGAAAGGCTTGTAAAAAATGTTTCAGATCACTTGATGCCTGAAGGAAGCTGCTGGTTGATATTGCCTGAGAATATTGCAGATATGGTAATCGGCTTTGGAAAGAGTTTCAACGTCTTTCCTCAAAAAGTTATCCGGGTGCGATCGTATGAATCTTCAAAGCCACACCGCGTTATTTTGTGTCTCGGGTTTAATAAATTTCCCGTGGAAATAGCTAATTTCATCATTTACGAAAAGGCCGGTGTTTATTCGAAAGAATATAGACAGCTATTAGAACCTTACTTTCTTGCGTTTTGATCTATTATGTCATTTCAACGAGCCTGCCTGCCGGCAAGGCAGGGAACAGCCTGTCCCGAATTTATTTCGGGAAGGAGAAAAGTATACACCTGCTCATGATGCCGCGTCGAAAAGCAAGTATATAGTTTTCTCTCTTTCGTTGGAAATGACATCATTTATATTAAAAAAATTCAATGGTTAAAATAGGCTTACTTTCAGACACCCACAGCTACCTCGACGACGCGGTTTTTAAGCATTTTGAAACCTGCGACGAGATATGGCATGCAGGCGATTTTGGTAATATCGAATTAGCGGATAAACTTGCCGCCTTTAAGCCGTTGAAAGGCGTATATGGCAATATCGACGGGGCGGATGTGCGCGTGGTATATCCCGAAAACTTAAGATTTCAATGCGAAAATGTGGACGTGTGGATGACGCATATTGGCGGGTACCCGGGAAAATACAGTCCGCCGGTAAAGCGTGAAATATACACTAAGCCCCCGCAGTTGTTTATATGCGGCCATTCGCATATTTTAAAGGTTATTTTTGATAAAACCATCAATTGTTTGCACATAAACCCCGGTGCAGCCGGGAAACAGGGCTGGCAAAAAGTACGAACATTGGTTAAATTTTGTATTTCTGACGAAAAAATTCATAACTTGGACGTCATCGAAATGAAAAACTAAAACGTACAAAATACACTAAGCCTATGAAAATTGTTAAAACCCTGGGTCAATTTATTATTGAAAAACAAGCCGATTTCGCTTATGCAAAGGGCGAGTTGTCGCGGTTATTGCGAGATATCGGCATCGCCGCTAAAATCGTAAACCGCGAGGTGAATAAAGCGGGGCTGGCGGATATACTGGGAGAAGCCGGTACAACCAACGTCCAGGGCGAGGGGCAGAAGAAGCTCGACGTATATGCCAACGAGCAATTTATATCTGCCTTAAAACACGGCGGTGAATGCTGTATCGTGGTATCGGAGGAAAATGACGAATGCGTGCATATCGAGTCGGAAGTTTCGAGGAACGCGAAATACATTGTGGCGATAGACCCGCTGGACGGTTCATCGAATATCGATGTGAATGTTGCCGTGGGTACAATTTTTTCTATCTATCGCCGCAAATCAACGGAAGGCAAACCTACCATGACCGACGTTTTACAGCGCGGCACCGAGCAGGTAGCGGCAGGGTACGTGATCTACGGTTCGTCGACCATGCTGGTTTATACTACCGGAAAAGGCGTAAACGGTTTCACACTTGACCCTTCCATCGGTGAGTTTTGTTTATCGCACCCTGATATGCAAATCCCAAAGGATGGTATCATCTATTCCATCAACGAGGGGTACTACACGCATTTCCCTGACGGGGTGAAAAAGTATATTAAATATTGCCAGGTGGAAGATGCAAAAACCAGCCGGCCCTATACATCCCGGTATATCGGCTCGATGGTGGCCGATGTTCACCGGAACCTGATCAAGGGCGGCATATTTATTTACCCGGTGACCGCAGGCGCGCCAAACGGCAAGCTGCGTTTGGTGTATGAGTGCAACCCGATGGCATTTATCATCGAGCAGGCCGGCGGCAAAGCTACCAACGGCTACAAGCGTATCCTTGAGATCGAAGTGAAGGAATTACACCAGCGGTCGGCCATTTTTATCGGATCGGAAAACATGGTGAATAAAGCCGAGGAAATGATGATGTGTTTTTCACCGCAAGGAACCAAGAAGAATTTTGAAGGGGTGGTGCAGTTGCAGTGATTGGTGAGTAGTTGATTGGGTTGATTAGGTGAGTAGTTGATTGGGTTGATTAGGTGAGTAGTTGATTGAGTTGATTAGGTGAGTAGTTATTTAAAAACGCTAATCACTCACCTAATCAACCTAATCCAACTTAAAACATATTCGTCTTCGCCGCTTCCATTTCAAAAACGGAGTCGATGCCCAGGTTGGGCTGTTTGTAGGCAGCTACCGCCAGTTCATCGCAGCGCTCATTTTCTTTATGGCCGGCGTGACCGCGCACCCAAATGAATTTAATGTTGTGCGATTTGGCTACGTCGAGGTACCGAAGCCAGAGATCCTTGTTCTTTTTATCCTTGAACCCCTTTTGCAGCCAGCCGTATACCCATTTTTTGTCGATGGCGTCGATCACATATTTCGAATCGGAATAAATAACGACGGTTTGTCCGGGGCTTTTTAGCGCCTCCAGCGCTTTGATCACCGCCAGCAGTTCCATGCGGTTATTGGTGGTTTTGCGAAAACCCTCCGAAAGTTCCTTATAATGCTTACCCGAACGCAGGATAACCCCGTAGCCACCGGGGCCAGGGTTACCGCTCGATGCGCCGTCTGTATAGATTTCGATCATATTTTAGTCGATAGCCGATGGACCATAGTCCATAGCCGTTGCCAAAAATAGGAAAGATTGTGTTGCTGCGTCTTAATTATGACCTTTATTTTGCGATAGCTTACTATGGTCTAAAAATCTTTTTACCTTTTAATCGTAACGAGTTTCCTATTACCACCACATCCGAAAACGCCATGGCAAAAGCGCCGACCATTGGGTTTAAAAAGCCTAGAGCCGCGATAGGTATGGCTACAATATTGTAGGCAAACGCCCAGAAAAGGTTTTGTTTGATGGTGATCAGCGTGTGCTTACTGATCTGCAGGAATTTGACAACCGACTGCAAATCGGTATTCAATAAAATCACCCGCGCCGACTGAATGGCGATCTGGCTGGCATCATTCATCGAAACACCGACGTCGGCTTTGGTGAGGGCCGGGGCGTCGTTAATTCCGTCGCCGATCATAATCGTTTTGCCCTTTTGTTTGTAGATATCGATAACCGCCAGCTTTTCGTCGGGCAGTTTTTCAGAATGCACCTCATCGATGCCGATCTGTTTGGCTACTTCCGCGCACCGGTTGTTTTTATCACCGCTTAATAAAACGGGTATAATATTCATTTTTTTAAGCTCGGCTATCAACGACGCGGCTTCCGGTTTGATGGCATCTTCAATAGCTATGCGGGCCAGTAGTTGCTGATTTTTATACAGCGATACATTAAAATCATGTTCGTCGCGGGATTTCCCGGACCCAAGGAAATAATTATTTCCGTCCACATCTTCGGCGCGCATGCCGAGTCCTTTTTCTTCGCTGGCCGATCTTAAAATCAACCGGGTATGCGACAACGAGTTTAATTCATTAACCAGCGACCTCGCGATCGGGTGATTTGACCGTTCCTCAATCGCTAAAATAATTCCACGAATGGCTTCCAGATCGGCGCTATCCTCGATCTTAATATTATTTATCCGGAATTTGCCGGTCGTTAACGTCCCGGTTTTATCAAACACCACGTATTTGGTATGGGCAACCGCTTCGATCGTATCGCCGCCTTTAATCAGAATACCATTTTTTGCCGCGCGTCCTAAACCCACCATCACCGCAGTGGGCGTAGCCAATCCCATGGCGCAGGGGCACGAGATCACCAATACGGCAATGGCGTTCATCAAGGCTACCTGCAACCCGGCGTGGCCGGTAAAATAAGTTATAATAAACGTAACCAGCGTAATCACAATAACAGCGGGCACAAAAACGGCAGCCACTTTATCGCCTAGTTTTTGGACGGGCGGTTTAGCTGCCTGGGCTTTTTTCATTAACTCGATGATCTGCGACAGTACCGTGTTGGAGCCAACCTTGGTAGCGATCATCCGGATGTTGCCATGCTGGATAATAGTGCCGCCGATCACCTTGTCGTATTTTTCCTTTTCGACGGGCATGCTTTCACCGGTCAGCATGGCCTCGTCGACAGAGGCGTTACCCGACAGCACTTCGCCGTCGACCGGGATCTTGTCACCCTGGTTCACGATCAGCGTATCACCGGGCCGAACTTCCTTTGCGCTGATCACTTCGACGGCGCCATCGACGATCCTGTTGGCTGTTACCTGCTGAAATTTTACAAGGTCCTTTACCGCCGAGGTGGTTTGGGTAACCGACCGTTTTTCAAACACGTTGCCCAACAGCACCAGCGTAATAATGGTGGCGCAGGTTTCGTAAAACTGGTAATGTTCGCCCAGGTTTTCGATGGTGCCGATCAAACTATAAATAAAAGCGGCCGACGAGCCGACGAATATCAGCACATCCATATTGGGTACGCCGCCGCGGATGGAATTGATGGCGCTTTTGCCAAAATGCAGGCATCCCACCAAAAAAACAGGCAGGCATAACATCAATTGAACGATCGGTTCGTGCAAAAAATGCCAGGGCAGCACCATGTGGAGCAGGAGCGGAACGGTTAAAATGGCGCAGAAGATAAACTTGTTCTCCACCTTTTGATAAAATGGGGTAACCTCGAGCGCGGGATCGTCAACCACTTTATAACCCAATCCCTCGATGTCTTTGATGATCTCTGGAAGGCTGGCCGGGTCGCTGTTTGAAAATTTAACTTCTTCGCCGGCAAAATCGACCAGGATGTTTTGCAAACCCCGTTTTTCAAGAAGCTTATGCACCGACATGGCGCAATTATTACAATGCATGCCTTGTACGTTTAACTCGGTCAGTTGCTCGGTCATGTACAAATGTACCTATCCATGAGGTACAGCGGGTAAGTAGATTGTAATTTTAGTTGTTGTGGGTTGTAGAGGTTGTAAGGGTTATACCGGCGGATAATTCCTAACCTCTCTAACCTTTACAACACTTACAACCTTTTAAACTAAACCCCAAAAAGACTTTGTAAATAGCGCGGAGATTTCTATTTTTGCAGACCCAGCACGGTAGATGTAGCTCAGTTGGTTAGAGCATCGGTTTGTGGTACCGAGGGTCGTGGGTTCGAGCCCCATCATTTACCCGATTTTTTTTTTCGCCTCTCAAGAAATTGAGGGGCGTTTTTTTTGTTTGGTGCTTTTTAGAATAAATGCTTATTTTTAAACCAACCAATTCGTCCATGCCATGAAAAAGATGATACTAACTGCTGCATTGCTCATTTCCTTTGGCGCCGCATTCGCATATTTTGCCGGCATAGACGGCAAATGGTCGGCTATGCTAAAAGGGCCGGATGGCAATGAATTTCCGATAACTTATACTTTTAAAACCGCCGGCGGCACGCTCACGGGTACGGTGATCTCTTCGATAGGCAGCTTCGACATCTCGGATGGCGTAATAAAAGGCGATAGCTTATGGTTCACTGCAAATATCAATACCATGCGGATCAAAAACCGGGGCAGGTACTACGCCGATGGCGATTCGATAAGCCTGCGGGTGGGTGCCCGGTCGACGCACACGACATTGAAACGGTCAGTGGAGAAATAGAATCTTATTTTCTACGAGCCTCGTACCTGAACGTTGCGGAGCGGAAAAATCAATCTTGTATGCTACTTAAAAACAAAAATGCCATAATCTACGGCGCCGGCGGATCGATCGGCAGCACGGTAGCCAAAGCATTTGCTAAAGAAGGCGCGCGGGTGTTCCTGGCCGGCCGCGACCTGGGTAAGGTTCAAGCCGTTGCGGATGAGATCACAAGCAGCGGTGGCAAAGCCGAAGCTGTCAGTGTAGACGCGATGGATGAACAGGCGGTTAATGCTTATGTTGAAAAGATTAAGAGCCTGGCCGGCTCAATCGATATTTCCTTTAACCTGATCGACCTGCAGGTAATACAAAATATGCCGTTGACTGATATGAGCTTAGCCGATTTTACGCGGCCGGCTGCGATTGCCATGCAATCTCATTTTTTGACCGATACTGCCGCGGCTAAAGTAATGATGAAACAAGGCTCGGGCGTCGTTTTATCGCTGACGGCTACGCCGGGCGGGGTTGCCTACCCGGGTGTTGCCGGGTTTGGACCCGCATGCTCGGCCATCGAGACTTTCTCAAGAAACCTGGCTTCGGAAGCTGGCATCCATGGTGTCCGCGTGGTTAATATAAGGTCCGCAGGTTCGCCGGACTCGTTTGTGTTTAAAGATGCGATCGAGAAATACCCCGAAGTAATGAAAGGCGTCCTTAGCGGAATGGAAGGTGATACCATGCTCAAAAAACTCCCGTTAATGGCCGATATTGCCCATACGGCCGTATTCCTGGCTTCGGACATGGCCGCTTCCATAACCGGCGTCACCATCGACGTGACCTGCGGTACTACGGCGGGATTATGTTACCGGACGGCCAGCCCGGTAACTACCGAATTCCGGACCTTGGCCTCTTAAGCGTATGCAACTTCCGAATCTTCTTTTATCGCTTTCATGCCCGTGGTCCAGCGTACCAGCTGCGTAAGCATGATGTTTGCTGAGCGGGTGATGATCTCATTCGGAACAAACTGACCCTCCTCATTGATAAACTGGTCGAGCACCGGGATGCTCACGGATTCGGCCAGCGACACCACTTTTAATGAAAGCAGGTCGGGCTTTAAGTTAGAGATGGCCCTTACGCCGGCAAATGGTCCGGCCGAATAGCTGACAAGACCCGCAGGTTTGTAAGCCCACTCATGCACCAGGTATTCCAAAGCGTTTTTCAGCGAAGCAGGGTAGCTGTAATCGTACTCGGCGGTGACGAATATAAAAGCATCGGCCTCCTCAATTTTCGCACTCCATTGCTTCGAATGCTCGTGTTCGTATTGGCGCATTATGGGGTGCACCGCCTCGTTCATCAGCGGAAGGTTAATTTCTCCCAGGTCCAACACTTCCGCATCAAAATTGCCCGATGATTCGGCCAGTTCCTTTATCCAGGCGGCGATGGTCGGGCCTTTTCTGCCTGGTCGCACAGTCGATGATATTATTTTTAGATTATACATATTGTCTTGAATATTTAAAGCAAAGATCGCGTCTTGTCTAATTAGGTGTTCAAACATATATTAGAAGATGATAATGGTTTTACAAATGGGTGAGAAAAGTAAAGAAGGGTGACAAAGCGAGAGGTGAATGGGCAGTTGTCAATAGGCAGTGGCAGTCGTGAGCAGGCAGTTTGCAGTTTGTAGTAGGACATATGGGCTCACCCTAATCCACGCCTCCGGCAGCAATCGAAACTTTGCATCGTGGATTTGCACGCGTCTGTGTATAGCATGCGGTTGCTTCGTCGTTTCGCTTCTCGCAATGACAGGGTGGAATAAACGGCGCAGTGTGTTCAGGTGTATTCACGTGTATTCACGTGTGTTCACCTGTGTCGCACAACACAGCAGTTACTAATCTCCAATCTCTAACCTCTAATCACTAAACCCCGCATTCTCGCCTATTTTGCTATGGGCCACGTCGGTATTCCAGCTTTCCACCAAAATATAAGGTGTACCGCTGCCGGCATCCTTATTTTCGTAGGTGCAATCGATCGTCCTGGTTTCGCCCGGAGCCAGCAACAGGTAATTGTCGCTGAAAATCACGGGCAATACATCATCTCCGCCTTTTTCCTTTAACGCCCGCAGGTGTACAAAGAATGCCACCGATTTGCCGGTATTGGTCACCGTGATCTTATGGGTGGTGCTGTTTCCGGTTTTGGCTGTGGTATGATGTACATCGAGCGTGGTTTTTGGGAGGTCTTTCAGCGCGGTGAAATCGGCAAAGGCCGACTGCGGCGTATAATACCATTTGGATTTTGCCCAATTCATTTCGTCTTTTTTATCCGAGAGCCAGTACCAGTTAATGCTCTCCACTTTTCCTTCGGCATTTGTCAATTCCAGCCGCAAAAAATAGACAGGGCTAAGACCGGTAATAGCCGGCAGCACAAAACATTCTTTGACGCCATCGCCCGCAACAGATGCGGTTGTTGTTTTTGAATATTTGAGCGAGCCGTCCAGGTTGTAAATGTGCGCGGTGACTTTTAATCCTGAAAATTTCTCCAGCAGCGAGTTGACGAGGTTTACGCTGTTCGATTTATACGAATACATCACATGCAGCGGCTCCAGGGATTTTTTCATGCCGAAGTAAGTACCGGCCGGGTACAGGTAGTAATCATACGTATGCCAGATCAGGCCGGGCCAGGGGTTGCTCAGCATCCACTGCACCACGCCGGTAGCGGTATGGTATTTTTTTAATCCGTAAGCTTCCATCATGGCGCGATGCCCCTCGTAATTCATCACCTGCGCCTTGGCTACATAGTCTTTAATATTTGCCGATTTGCCATAACGGTTATTCAATGCATCATCAAAAATATGCGTATTGCCAAACTGGGTGGTACCGCAATGGTACAACCAGTCGGGGCTATTGGTGCTTAACGAATCTTTGGGTATAAACTTGATCAGACTCTCATACGGTGGAATGGAAGGCCCGGGTGATATTTCGGTGGCGAAGCTCCAGGTACCGCCGTATTTGCTCGTATCTGCCTCCCAGTAAGATGGCGGTACCCAGTCGTACGGCCCGGCCATTTTTACACCGGTGTGCCCGGACACTTTTGATACGTCCCCCGCTGCGCTGCCGACGGTAGGGTTTGGCCATTTGAGGTACGACTCGATCGACAGCCAATCCTCCTCGACCGTTTTATCCCTCGGCACCATGTCGCTGCCGTTGAGCCAGGTGAGCATGGAGGGTTTATCGCGCAGCCAGTACATCACGCTGCTGTCTGATGCCATGGCGACGCTTCGTTTGGCGGCGTCCCACTTTTCGGGGTATTGCCAGGCTCCGCAGCACATCCAGCCGCTCATCACCACCAGGCCGTATTTATCGCATAAGGCGTAAAAATTATCATCTTCCATTTTCCCTTCCGAACGCACAATGTTCATGTGCATATCGCGCACCAATTTAATCTCCTGCTCCTGCCGTTCTTTCGACCGGCGCTGAAAAATGTCTGGCGACCATGCCGCGCCCCGCAGCATGATCGGTTTGCCATTGATCACAAATTCCCGCGATTTCTGGTTATTGAACAAAAATGAAGTGATCTGGCGTATGCCGAAATCTTCGGCTATCTGGTTGCTAACCTCGTTGCCGGTAAGAATTGAAAGGTGCACCCGGTTCAGCTCGGGCTTGCCATATTCCCACGGCCACCAAATGCGCGGGTTTTTAACGTTAAGCTGTGGATAGGCCGATGGCATAAAGGTGACCTGTCTTTTCTCCCATGGCTTTAAATTTACCCTTTGCTCGAAGGCTATGTCGGTGTTTATCTTACCCTTCACAACAGCCTCCTGGGGTTTGCCGGTATAATTAACCACCATGGCATCGACCTGTAAATGCGCTATGGCAAGTGATGGAAGATCGAACTTCGTAGTTACGAGTGGGTACTCGATACCTACTTTACGATAGGTTTTAATTTCAACGTCGTTCACGATCCCGCCGTTAAAATCGGGCGGGTAATGGATCCAGTCGGCATAATCGATAGCCAGGTCGCCGCCACGCTTTTGCGGGTTAAAGGGCCGCCTTACTTCTATGGCCAGTACATTCGGACCGGCGTATTTTATCTGTTTGGTAACATCCAGCTCAATGATCCGGAACGGTCCGACGATCTGTGCCGAATCGGCGATCAATATCCCGTTGAGCCAAACGTTGGCCTTGTAATTGATGCCATGCAGCTTGAGCACTACGTTTTTACCGTTTTGGGACGCCGGCAATTCAAACTCACGCCGGAACCACCAGGGCTTATCCAGTTTTGGATCGGCTAATTTTTCAAAATTACGGCCATAAAACGGATCGAAGTTGTAAACGTGGTTAGCCAACAGACCGGCGATGATGGTTGTTGGTACGCTTACCTTGTACCAGCCGGCGGTATGGGCGCCCGGCTTTGATAGCTGGCCCCCCGGCGTGGCATCGGTAACGGCCGACTGCATTTGCCAGTTATTTTTTAATATAACCCGGTAATTTTCTGTTTCCTCGTTTTGACTAAATGCACACTGGAAAATTAAGGCTAGTAGTGCGCAGAGGCTGATCTTCTTCATAAGGATGGTTTTATAGTTGGTGTTAATGTTGTGCATCATAATATAAGGCGGCCGCTCCGAATATGCCGCTGTTCTCCAAAGCCGATGTTTCGATCTTTAACTTATCGATACTTTTGGTAAAGGCAAATGTTTTGATACGCTGCCACATGCTTTGCTGAAAATATTGATAAGCGAGATGAACTGAGCCGCCGAGAATGATCAGTTCCGGGTCGCAGGTATACATGATCATTTTGATGGCGTTGCCCAGGTGGGTGCCCATTTCGCGATAAAGCTTTAAGGCATGCGCATCGCCTTTTTGCGCGTCTTTAAATACGTCTTCGCCGTTAAGGCCATACACATTTTTAAAAAATGAGCCCGAGCAATAATACTCATAATCGCGGTCGAGGTAATCGACCATGCCAAATTCGCCGGCCCCGCAATTGGCGCCTGCATATAGCTGGTTGTTAACGATGATACCCGCGCCAACGCCTGTGCCAATGGTGAGGCCGATCATATTATCGACACCCTTGCCTTTTCCAAAGTGGTGCTCGCCCAATGCAAAACAATTGGCATCGTTATTTACAAAAACGGGGATATGGTAGCGATTCTCGAGCAGCTCCTTTAAATGCACTTCCTTCCACGAGGGAATATGCACCACATCGTAAACAATCCCCAATTTTACGTCGACGACGCTCGGTACACCGATGCCGATGGCTTTAACATCTTTGTCGATCAGCGCATCAATTAGTGAATATACATCTTCAAGCACCTGCTGCTCCGTCCCCTTAGTATGTATACGCCGGGAGGTGATGGCTGATATTTGCTCATTTTGTACGATTGCGCCGCGGATGTTTGTGGCGCCGAGGTCGATCCCTATAATTTTTATTTGATCCATTTGACGGCTAATCCTTTTTGTCGAAAATAGTGGCATTGGTTACCAATGGCTTTGCCCAAAAGCCGATGCTTAATATATAACCCATCGTGATATACAGAAAAAACATACCGGTCCTGAGGCCGAACAGGTTTCCCAGCCCGCCGATGAGCAGCTGCACCACCGCACCGCCGATGATCCCGGTAACTAAAATGCCCGCAAATGATCCATGATGCTCGTCGACCGAGCTCAATGCCAACGAAAATACGATCGGGTACATTACCGACATAAAAAAGCCCACAATAGGGAACGCATATAATGAAATATGGGCGCTGCCAAACAATCCGCAGGTTAAGGCGATAAGCGCAGGTATAGTAAATAAGATCAGCAGCTTACGACTGTCCATCAGCTTCAACAGGAACAGGCCGAGAATGCCGCCCGCGGTCATTAACCCCCAAAAATAAGCCACTGCTTTTGCACCGGTTGTCTGCGGGTCGAACTGGTGGTACTGATAAAGAAATTGCGACATCCAGTACGATACGCCCTGCTCGGTACCTACGTAACAAAATAACGCGATGAAGAATAAGATGACGACCGGCTTTTTAAACAGCATAACGTGGGTTGCCCAGGGGCCGGCTTTTTCGTCCTGGTTCAGCTCGACTTTTGGGAACCTGGAAACCAGCATAATGATAAACATGAAAAAGCAAATGACGGTAAAGAGCCAGTACAGGGATATCCAATGCAGATCATGCGGCACCAATCGTTGCAAAGCCGAGAAAATGCCCGAATGGTCGTTGTTGTCCAAATGCTTAACCATATAGGTATAAACCAGCGGGCTTAAAAAGGAAGCCCCGCCAAATATAAGCTGGGCCAAAACCGAAGTGAACGCATAATTCTTCTCGCCACCCGCAGTGCGTAACAATGGGTTGATCACCACCTGCAGCATCGCCATGCCGCAGCCGATCAGGAATAAAGATAAAAGGGCGGTGAGATAGTTAGGTGCGGCCGCCAAAAGCAGCGAACCTAAAAATGCCACGACAAAAGCGACCACCATGATAACCTTCTCGTTATATTTTTGCACCAGCATGCTCGAGGGGATCGACATCACGCCGTACGCGATAAAAAAAGCGAAGGGCAACACCCCTGCTAACAGGTCGCTCAGCTTAAAATCTTTTATAAACTCCGGCGACAGCGGCCCGATAATATTCGTAATAAACGAGATCACGAAAAACGTAAGCATAATAAGCGTTACGATGTAGTAGTTGCGTTTCATAAAATTGGTTTAAGGGCGGCTAATGACGGAGGTACATATTTAAAAGAAATCTTTAGGATTAACAAGTTTTAGTATTAAATACGTCCGGAAAGTCAATTTAATTCGCAAAATATTTATGGAAATCCGCAACGTTTTTTAAAAAAAAAATTGAAGAAAGCTTGATTTTGGGCATTTTCATAGGCGGCCTGAAAACCGGTTTTACCGACTTTTGTGAATAACGCCAATGTTTAAAACCGGTAATTGGATGACGATTATTGTCTGAAACGCCTATGTATCAGGAGCGGGTGCTATGGTATAAAAATGTTAACAACCTGTTAATAAAAAACAAAAAAAATACTTGACAAATATTGTTGCACGCCCTACATTAGAATCATCAAGAACGACGTACTTTGACAGCCTTACAGGAATACAGAAAGTGAATCGGGCAAACCTTCGGGAGCGCTAAAGATCACAGGAAGTCCCTGAGTTACCGGAAAACAGAAACGGCGCAAGCAACGGAAACCACGGGTGATTAAGATAAGGCATCAGAAAGGACTGCAATTTTTTACGGAGAAACGCAGCACCGCTAATGAACTGAAAGGAATCAATGTCCGCAAGGGCAACAGAATAGCAGATCGGTCATGTACACAAAACTTGGTGCTCACTGCGCGACCACGGTTACGCAAGGAGTCAGGAAACGGAAGTTGAATCGCAAGAGGAGGCTTCCGTTTTCGTTTTTATAACAATTTTTTTCTGCTGATCGTGAATCATTTCCCACGCTTAAATAGCTAATTTAGCGGCGCATGAATAAGGAAGGTAAAAGCAAACAGAATGGGAGGGGAAAAATATTCGTTTTAGATACCTCTGTCATCTTATACGATCATAATGCCTTCGAAAACTTCCAGGAACACGATGTAGCCGTTCCCATCCAGGTATTGGAAGAACTGGACAACATGAAAAGCGGTAACGATACGCGCAATTTTGAAGCGCGAAGCTTTATCCGGCTAATCGACGATATTTCGCACAACCGCTTAATTAATACCTGGCATCCGCTGAACGGGCAAAGCAAAGGAAATTTCAAGGTGATCATGGACGCCGCTTCGATGACCGTTAATGCGGAAGCGGTTTTTGGATCGGATAAGATCGACCACCGTATTTTAAACGCGGCTTTGAGCCTTCAATGGGAAAACCCGGATAAGAAAGTCGTGCTGGTAAGCAAGGATATTTGCCTGCGACTAAAGGCCAAGGCGCTGGACCTGCATGCTGAAGATTATGAAACCGGCAAGATCAAAAACCTGGACCAGCTTTATACCGGCGAAACGACGCTGAACAAGGTGCCGCAAAAACTCGTGGATACGCTAAACAAGCAGAATGCTGTGGCGGCTGAAAGTTTAGGGGCGCAGCGCTATTCCAGCAATCATTTTTACATACTGAACGGTAAAAAGGAATCGATACCCGCTTTTTACAATTCACAAACGGGCAGGCTGGAAAAGATCACGGAGCAGCCGGTGTTTAATATCTTCCCGAAAAATATCGAGCAGGCTTTTGCCATCCACGCTTTGCTTCATCCTGATATTAAACTGGTCACGATACAGGGCAACGCGGGTACGGGCAAAACGCTGCTGGCACTTGCCGGCGCGCTGGAGCAGCGCAAATATTACAGGCAGATCTATGTAACCAGACCCATTGTCCCGCTGAGCAATAAGGATATCGGCTTTTTACCCGGCGATGTCAAATCAAAGGTCGACCCTTACATGGCGCCAATTTGGGACAACCTGAAATTTATTAAAGACCAGTTTGCGGACGATGAAAAAATGCAGGCGAAGATCGATGAGCTGGTTGCCAATGATAAAATATCCATTGCGCCGCTGGCCTTTATCCGCGGCCGTACGCTCGGCAAAATATTTTTTATCGTCGACGAGGCGCAGAACCTGACACCCCACGAAGTAAAAACCATCATATCCCGCGCAGGCGAGAACAGCAAGTTTGTATTTACAGGCGACATTTACCAGATCGATACGCCATACCTGGATGCCGAAAGCAACGGCTTGAGCTATTTGATCGATAAAGCCAAAGGTCATCCGCTTTATGCGCATATCACCCTGCAAAAAGGTGAGCGCAGCGAGCTGGCGAATTTGGCGACGGAGTTGTTGTAAGCCCCCTGTAAATCTCCCCCGGTAGGGGAGACTTAATTAATAGCTTTATAATATATTCGATATCCGCACATTCGCGTTAGAGGGCTTTTAAACGCAGACCAAAAGTCTCCCCTACCGGGGGAGATTTAGAGGGGGCCTCTCCATTATATTCTCCGTCACCCGCGCAATATCATTGCTGATCTTATTGATAAACCCCAACTGATCCAGCAATAAAACATCATCGGAAGAAGGTATAGCCGCTTGACTTATCCCGGCCTCTGGCAGAGTTTTACCGGCAATAAATTCAACTGTGTTTCCATTTAATCTTCTTGCCGTATCGTTTAATACAGCGATACTCCGTTTGATCATTTTAAGGTTCTCGGCAGCCGATCTATGAGCGCCTTTCGCAGAAATTCCCGAAACAATGGTGGCGATATACGATGATAAAATATGGTTCAGCACCACAAACTTATGCACTTCTTTTATTTTCTTTTGCTTGCTTTTTGGTTCGGATGTCATCCGTTCAAAAGCCGCGGAAAGATTGGCGGATTTTACAAACACATCCTTGCGGGCCAGCTTGTATTCGATAACGTTCACCGGCCTGCCCGAAATACTTTCCGCAATTTTCACCAGGTAGTTCAAATTGGCGCGGATGACATCAGCCAGGTTTTGCTGTATTTGTTCAAATTCCCAACTCGGGAAAAGCAGGTAGCTTGCTAAAAATGCAATGGTTGAGCCGATGATGGTGTCGATGATACGCTCTTTTACCAAAACACCCACGCCTAAAAACTTGAATAGGATAAGTACGTATGGCGTGGTGAAAATAACGCTTACCACGTAGTTTAAGCGGGTAAAGCTGTAGGTGCCAAGCATAAACACCACCAGCAAAACAAATTGTATAGTCGGGTCGGGTATTAAAAATAAAATAGCGATACCGACCGCGCCGCCCGAAATGGTCCCGATCAAACGCTGGTAGTTCCGTTGCTTTGATAAGCTGAAACCGGGCTTCAATATCACGATGATGGTTAATAATACCCAATAGCCATGATGGCCGATGGAAATGAATTTCGCCGTAATAAAACCAACCAAACAAACCAGCGAAACCCTTAAAGCATGTTTAAATGCCGTTGAGCTAAACGAAAAATTGTCGAAAAATACATGCGGCGCAAAATCCTGGTGCGATACAAATTTGGCATATTCATCCCGGCTAAGCGTATCGTCGGCTATTATATTCGGCGATTGAGCAGAGAAATAATCGTTGATGCTTTTTATCCGGTCATTCAGATCACGCAGGTTTATCAATATCTTTTTTAAAGCCAGGTTGCTTGTGGCATGCTCCTGCGATCTTATCTCATCGATCCTGGTTTTCAGCCGCTCAAGTATTGCGTTAAACCGCCGGGCCTGCCTTACCCGGGTATTTGATAGCACCATGTAGGCAATATCGTCCAACTCGCGGGCCATATCATGCAGGATAGCTGCTATATCGGTCAATACGCCCGTCGCGCCAAATTTTTCCCGGATATGGGTATAATCGTAATGCGTGGCCATTATCTGCTCAAACACGTCAACCAGATCGATAAAAGTGAGTACCAGTACCCGGCTGGCTTTCGTCGATTCTTTTACCATTACCCTGCTTTTAAACAGGATATCCCTGACGGCGTCCTGGTGCTGGCTTACTTTTATTTGCTGCGAAACCAGCTTGCGGTAGTTTTCATCGATATCGGTATTGAGCAAATAAAAGTCCGCTTTAATCCTCAGGAAATTGGCAATGTCGGTAATGTTTTCGGCCAGCGTTTGCTGCGCGGCCCGGTAAGGACGTATACGAAAAAACGTTAAGCTGAATAGCAGATACCAAATCCCTCCTGCCAGGATGATGGCGCTGAAGCCCACTACCTGGTCTGGTTTTTCAGCTTTATCCATCATCAGTATCATAACCAACAGTGCCGACGTACCTACGGAGGCCGCGCGGTTGCCGTAAACCGTAAACATGGAAAACAGGAACGAAAGCACGGTAATTTCTAACGCAAGCGTATAAACATTCAACCTGGCAAAGCCGGTAATAACAGCCACTAAAAAAACGCAGATATTTCCTATCGCCATCCCGTTTCGTTTGTGCAGCAGCGGTCCGGGCGTGTCGATAACCGAAACGCAAAGCGCGCCCAGGGAAAGGCTTAAACCAAGGTCGAAATGATTAAAGTAAGCCAAAACAAGTGAAGGCAGCAAAACACCGAGCGTAGTGCGCAGGCCGTCGGAAAAATACTGGCTGTAAAAAAAACTTTTTATCTCCCTGGTGTTAATTTTCATGGGCGGCGATCGCAAACAATTTCATTATCGTTTTTTATGAGGAAAAATGAATGGCCAAATTTAAAAAAAATTAAATCTTAGGTACATTTTTTGATAATATTGCATTAATAACATATCGACGTTATTAATTACTCATTAATTGCTAAATTTAACCGTTAGTAGCTGCGACTTTTTATAAACTTAAACCAGGCATATTATCTACGCTAATAATGTTGCCGATAGCCGGTTTAGATAAATTTTATTCACATCACCTGTATGCCTTCAACGTTAAAGCTCAGCCAGCGCGAAACTACGTTTAACCACGAAGTTGTTACTCGTTTTGAACTGTATAACAGCTTGTTTCAAACGCTGCCTTTTTACCAGGTAAAAGACACCGGTATCCTGCTTCCTTTTTTTAGCTCGCACTGCGAGAAAGAGGTTGGCAAACAGCTGCCTCCCTCCGAGATCATCGCATCGTTTTTTAAAAAGTATGTACCCGACATCGATCACCAGGAACAGATCAACCGCATGTTCCGGTTTATTCAATATATCGAACGGCAGGTGGTTTTGTTTGACGCGATAGAAGATTCTTCCTTTAGCAAGATCGGGCGTCCCGACGACAGCGGGAGCCTTCAAAGCTTATTGCAGCAGGCTTCGGCAAGCGAGCAGTCGCGGCATGCTGTGAGCGAAAAGTTGAAAGATTTTTCTTTAAGACTGGTATTGACGGCGCATCCCACGCAGTTTTATCCGGGCAGCGTATTGGGTATTATGACCGACCTGATCGCCGCTTTGAAAAGTAACGACATTAACAGTATCGACGTTTTGCTGCAGCAGCTGGGCAAAACGCCATTTTTTAATAAAACCTCGCCCACACCGTATGACGAGGCAGTCAGCCTTGCCTGGTTCCTGGAGAATATATTTTATCACGCCGTATCGGGCATACAGGCCAAACTTGAAGAAGAATTTGATATAAATCCCGATAGAGGCACGCAGGTACTGGAGCTGGGTTTCTGGCCTGGCGGCGATAGGGATGGCAACCCTAATGTAACCACCGAAACCACTAAAGCGGTAGCGGCATTTTTGAGGCAGCGGATATTCCGGTGCTACTACCGCGATTTCAGGGTACTTAAACGGCGTATTACGTTCAGGGGTGTAGATAAAGCAATGGTCACCCTCGAAAAACTGATATATCAAAATGCTTATAATAGGCCGGACGCCAAAGATCTGCAGGCAGAACTGCTTGACCTGCTGCTTTCTATTAAACAAACGATAATTACAGATCACGACAGTTTGTTTGTTGATATTGTTGACGACCTTATTAAAAAGGTGCGCTTATTCGGCTGTTACTTTGCCACGCTCGACATTAGGCAGGATAGCAGGATATTGCGCAGGGTATTTAAATTTTGCACGCAACAAAAAAATATTAACAGCGGTATTGCTAAAGGATATGAAGAATTGGCCGAAGCGGATAAATCAAAGGTCATTACTTTTAATGAGTCCGATTTTCATTGTCCGGATGACGCGGATGCAATGATATGCGACACGTTGAATACCATCAGGCTGATGAAACAAATTCAGCAGGCGAATGGCGAGAAAGCCTGCCAGCGATTTATCATCAGCAACTGCCAGCAGGCGTCGGACATATTGCAGCTGATCGATCTGTTTTTATGGAGCGGATGGAAAAAGGACAGCCTCAGTGTTGATTTTATGCCTTTGTTTGAGACGGTAAACGATTTGAAACATGCTGCCGGTGTTATGGAGTCGCTGTATAACCATCCTTACTATAAAGAGCATTTGAAGAAAATGGGAAACCGCCAAACCATTATGCTGGGCTTTTCGGACAGCACGAAGGACGGCGGTTATTTAATGGCTAACTGGTCGATATATAAAGCAAAAGTTGAACTAACGGCAATGGCGCGCAAGTACGGGATCGACCTGGCCTTTTTTGACGGCCGTGGCGGTCCGCCGGCGCGCGGCGGGGGAAAAACACATCGTTTTTATGCCTCGATGGGCGAAGAGATAGCCAACGAACATATCCAGCTAACTATCCAGGGGCAAACGGTAAGCTCACAGTACGGGTCGGTGGAAACGGCACGGTTCAACATGGAACAATTGATCAATGCAGGCATTACCTCGGCATTGCATCCTGACAAGAACGATCTGCTGGATACGCGGCATAAAGAGCTTATTTCGTTGATGGCCGAAGAAAGCTATAAACTATTTATGGATCTGCGTCGTCATCCATTGTTTGTGGAATACCTGGAGAAATTTAGCCCGCTGAAATTACTTTCGCATATTAATATCAGCAGCCGGCCAACCAAGCGAAATACCGATGCATCGCTCAAGCTAGAAGATTTGCGGGCCATTAGTTTTGTAACGTCCTGGAGCCAGCTTAAGCAAAATATACCCGGGTTTTACGGCGTGGGGACGGCACTGAACAAAATGAAGAAGTCTGGACATTGGCAGGAGATTAAAGACCTGTATATTTCATCCGGCTTTTTTAAGACCATGATCGATAATTGTACCATGTCCATGTCTAAATCAGATTTTCGGGTTACTGCATATCTTGAAAACGACAAAAGATTTGGCTCCTTTTGGAAAATGCTTAAAGACGAATTCGAACTGACCAAAAGCATGTTACTGGAGTTAACAGGCAGCAAAGTGCTGATGCAGGAATATCCGGTCGAGCGCCGTTCCATCGCCATACGCGAAAGGATCGTACTGCCATTAGTAGTCATTCAGCATTATGCGTTACATTGTTTAAATAATAATCCAAATCCGGAGCTGGCTAAAATTTATGATAAGCTGGTAGTACGTACGGTGTATGGCATTGTGAACGCCGGACGAAATTTGGCATAAGAGGCGAAGATTTTTAACGCGGTCATTATAAAAAATGAATATTTAAAGCTGTATGAGGCTGGATGCGTTTGAAGTCTTTATAATTACAGGTAAAAAAATCAGTACAATGTTGTTCAGCAATAGCGGTGTGTATGCAGTCATTGAAATCTTTGAAGCCGACGATCTCCGCCAATGCCAACGCCCTCTCGAATTCAGCTGAACCATATACTACCGGTGACGATGAAATTAAAAGCCTAATTTTTTCTTAATAAATGAAGCGGGCTGATTCAATTTGGCTAAAACAAACCCCGTTTCCTGTACGCTAAGCCATGAGACAACGAACCGATTGCCCGCAATCGTTTTTTCAATTAAATCGTTTACTCGCAAGTGTAATTCTAAATCCTGATTAACGATTGAATGAATCAGCACATCGGTGTCAATGTAATCCATTGTTAAAATCACACCGGGCTTTGAGCATCATCAATTAATCGGCGAATATCTATATCCGGGGCAATTACGGGCGCGTTGTGAAGATTATCATTTATCATTTCAAGCAGTTTCTTTTTGCCTGCGGGTGAGTTGTTTTGATTAGACTGAACGGATTTTACAGTTATCTCAACTTCTTGTTCTGCAAACATTATTTTGATAGTTTTAAGAAACTTCATGCTAATTTCCCTTGCTTTTAAACGATATGTTGTTTGCATGATTCAAATATAATTAATTGAGCTCAAAATAAAAATTTGCCATCAAGCCGAATGAATAAAACGAAGGCGTAGTTAGATCATTAGACATATAATTTCGTACATTGTAAACCAGATTTAATAATAATTGTTATAAATGCATACCGCTTAACCATGAAAAATTTAATTTACGCATTATTATGTGCAGTTGCTTTCGTTTCAATATCGTCCTGTGCTTATAAACAGGCCAGGAATTACAATATTGAAACCAATGCCGACCAGGACGGCCTGGCGTTTATAAAAAACGGCCTGGAAGGCGGTCTTACCGAAATAAAAGCATCCGGCCTGGCTATCACCAATTCAAGCAACCCGCGTGTTTTAAGGCTCGCAAAAATGATGATCGAAGATCATACCGCAGCCGAAAATCAATTGGAAAAAATAAAAGCTGATAAGGATATCATAACCACAGATCCGATAAGTACCGAGCACATGGAAATGATACACGCCCTATCCGAAAAAAAGGGCCCTGCGTTTGATAAAGCCTATGTGCAAATGATGGTGAATGACCACGAAAAGGCTGTGGCGTTATTTGCCGGCGGAATACGTGTAAATGCCCCGGAGATAGAAGATTTCGCGACCAAAACGCTGCCGACCATTCAAATGCATCTCGATTCATCAAAGGCCATATTAGCGTCTTTAAAATAACCGGTTTCTCGTTTAACACTGTATATTTGACCGGCATATCCCGGTTAAATTATCGATGAGAAAAAACTTTTTTATCGCCTTTGAGGGCATCGACGGCAGTGGCAAAAGCACGCAGGTAAAGCTTTTAAAAGAAAAGCTGGAAGCCGAAAGGTTTAAAGTTCACACGACCTGCGAACCCACTGATGGTCCGATGGGCAAGATGATCAGAGACATGTTTAACGGCCGCGCCGAGGCCGACCACCGCGTTATCGCGGCTTTATTCGTAGCCGACCGGCTTGACCACCTGTTAAATAAGAAAAACGGTATCCTCAAAATGCTTTCCGAAGGATACACTGTTATTACCGACCGTTATTATTTATCGTCCTATGCTTATCAAAGTCCGCATTTAGACTTGGATTGGGTTATCAAAGCGAACTCGTTGAGTGCAGAATTGCTTCGCCCTGACTTAAATATTTATATCGATATTACGCCCGAACTGAGTATCGAGCGCCTGAATAAGGGGCGCACATCTGTTGAACTATACGAAACGCTCGAAAACTTACAACTGGTACGCCAAAAATATCTTAAAGTGATAGAGCTTCTTAAACAAGAGGAAAGGATATTTAGTACTGATGGTGACCGCACCCACGAAGCGATCGCGGATGAGATCTGGCATAAGATCAATCACGAGTTTATTCAAACCCCGGCCATGTAAGTTAAAATAATTTCAGTTGCCGCTGGACCGGCGGTTTAGCTTTGCCAAAAACGGTCCTGCCGCCGTATTTCCATGAATCGTTTCTTTCTTTCTCGATTACCTTGTCGAAATTCGCATTAGGCGTAAAGTCTTTTTCAGCACGCTGCGCGACTTGGGTCAGCCGCTTAATGGCATCTGATTTCTCTGAATTACCCAACTTAGACTTATGAATGGCATTTTGCAGCACACCGATGGTTTCGTCGTACACTTTGGTCGGAACCGGGAATGGATGGCCGTCCTTGCCGCCGTGCGCAAATGAAAACCGTGCCGGATCTTTAAACCGCGACGGCGTTCCATGTATCACTTCGCTCACCAGCGCCAATGATTGTAATGTACGCGGCCCCAGCCCCTGGAGTAATAACAGATCTTCAAAATCTTTTGGTTGTTTTTCCTGCGACAGCCACAAAACTGCGCCAAGCCGTTTCAGGTCTACATCCTTCGCCTTCACATCATGGTGGGCGGGCATCACCAGTTTATTGATCTCTTTTAGCATATGGTCGGGGTTTTCGCCTGCAATTTGCATGACGCCTTTTCGCGAACTGTCGGCCAGTTTATCCGCCATATTTAAAATGTTGCCCGTATTTTGCCCGTAAATAAAAGTATGCGGATCCTCGACGAAGGATGTAAGCGTTTCCGAATGCCAATGATATCGCCGGGCCGTTTTTGCCTGCGTGCTCATGCCCTGCTGCACAACGGCCCATTGGCCGCTGCCGCTTAAAATAAAATTGTGGGTATATAATTGAAAACCGTCCTGTATGGCGGTATTGTCTACCTTAGCGCTCAACTTGCTGCACCTTACAAGGTGATTTCCGTTCAAGCCGGTGGTTTCGCTGATGCGTAATAATTCATCCGGCGTTTGCCGGGAATATTTCCCTTTGCCGCCGCAAATGTATATGCCAAGGTCCCTGCTGTGCGGGTTAACCGCCTTTTTAAGTGCGCCCATGACCGAAGTGGTTATTCCCGATGAATGCCAGTCCATACCCATCACCGCGCCCAGGCTTTGGAACCAAAACGGGTCGCTCAATCTGCGTAATACCTCATCTTTTCCATAATCCAATACGATGGTTTCCACAACGGCCAGGCCTAGCTTTGCCATTCGCTCAGCAAGCCAGGCGGGCACATAACCATAATGCAAAGGCAGATCAGCACTTCCCGAACGCTTCATGCTAACAAAGTTAGCAAAAGATTCGTAGAGACGCAATACTTTGCGTCTCAGATGGGGCGTAATTGCACAGACGCGTAATTACAAAGACGCAAAATTTTGCGTCTCTACGGTATAAATCGAAATCATTACATTAGCCCTACCAATTACCATCCTGATGAAAATTGCAATTTCGTGTTTGTTGGTCGTTTTCGGATTGCTAACATATGCTCAGCCCGCGCCCAAACCCTACGGCCCTTTGCCCACCCCACGGCAGCTAAACTGGCAGGAAACAGAAATGTATTGTATCATTCATTTCGGACCTGATACGTACACCGATAAGGAATGGGGCTACGGCGACGAGGATCCGAAAATTGTAAATCCCACGCAATTCAGCGCCATGCAAATCGTTGGCGCAGCTAAAGCCGGCGGGTTTAAAGGAATCGTGGTGGTGGCTAAGCACCATGACGGCTTCTGCCTGTGGCCGACCAAAACAACCGAACATAACATTTCGAAAAGTCCTTATAAAAACGGAAAAGGCGACCTGTTGCAGGAGTACCGCGACGCGTGCAATAAACTGGGTATGAAAATGGGTGTGTATTGCTCTCCCTGGGATAGAAACAGCGCGCTTTACGGAAAGCCCGAATATGTAACCGATGTGTACCGAAAGCAACTCGAAGAATTATACACCCACTATGGCCCGGTATTTATTTCGTGGTTCGACGGCGCTAATGGCGGCGACGGTTATTATGGGGGTGCGCGTGAGGTACGCAGGATCGATCGCTCCACATACTATGGCTGGGCCGATACGTGGGCCATCCCGCGAAAGCTTGCACCCGGCGCGGTTTTGTTTGGTGATGTGGGTCCCGATGTGCGCTGGGTGGGCAATGAAAAAGGCCGCGCCGGCGAAACGTGCTGGGCAACCTACACACCCCACGCGCCCGATGCCGGAAAAACCCCTGGTAATGGCTATACCAAAGACTATGAAGGAACTGAAGGCCAGCGCGATGGCAAATTTTGGATGCCCGCTGAATGTGACGTTTCGCTGCGTCCCGGATGGTTTTATCATAAAGAACAGGATAAAAAGGTAAAATCGCCCGACACATTGTTAAGCCTTTACTATCAAAGTGTAGGGCGGGGTGCATGCCTCGACCTTGGCTTATCCCCCGACAGGCGCGGTTTACTTTACAATGATGATGTAAACTCGCTGAAAGAATTTGGCAAAATATTAAAGCAGACCTTTGCCGTCAACCTGGCTAAGGGCGCAACTTTAAAAGCAAGCAATGTGCGGGGAGGTAACAAGATCAAATTTGGACCGCAGCATTTATTAGATGCCGACCGGTATAGCTATTGGGCCACGGACGATAAAATAACAATGCCCGAGCTGGTGATCGATCTTCATGATAACAAAACTTTTAACGTGATCCGCCTGCGCGAGAATATTAAACTTGGTCAGCGGATTGAAGCGGTTGCCGTCGATGCATTTCTTAATGGCAAATGGGAAGAGATCGCTACGGCAACGAGCATAGGAGGGAACCGGCTGATCCGGCTTATGCAACCTGTTAATACGGGCAAGGTGCGATTGAGAATTACTAAATCGCCGGTATGTATTGCGCTTAGTGACTTTGGATTGTACAGAGAACCAAAACCGATTGGGGTATCACAATAATATTATAAAGCAGACAATGAAAACCACCTTTAAAATCACATTCCTTCTTTTTTTATCGATCGTTTCAATAAAAACATTTGCCCAGCAGGCGCTGTACGACACTACGGCCAAACCGCAGCTCATCTCCAAACAATTCAGCTTTACAGAGGGCGCTTCTGTCGATAAAAAGGGCAATGTTTTTTTTACGGATCAGCCAAACAACAAAATTTGGGAATATGATATCAATGGGAAATTATCGGTGTTCCTTGATAATGCAGGAAGATCGAACGGCATGTATTTCGACCATAAAGGCAATTTGATTACCTGCGCCGATGAGCACGAGCAGTTATGGTCCATCAGTCCGGATAAAAAAATTATGGTATTGCTAAAAGATTACGAGGGCAAGCCGATGAACGGTCCCAATGACATCTGGATAGACAACAAAGGCGGAATTTATATGACGGACCCTTACTACCAGCGCCCATGGTGGACACGCACCAAACCCGACCTGGACGGCCAAAACGTGTATTATCTGCCGAAAGGCAAAGATCAGCCAGTCATTGTCGATGCTGATCTTAAACAGCCTAACGGCATCGTTGGGACGCCCGATGGAAAATACCTTTACGTAGCTGATATCGGCGATAATAAAACGTACAAATACACGATCAATAAAGATCATACATTAAATAACCGCCGGTTATTTGTTGAGCAAGGGTCGGATGGTATGACGCTGGACGAAAAAGGAAATGTATACGTGACCGGCCAGGGCGTAACGATCTATAACCCCGTTGGAAAAAGAATCGGGCATATTGTTATTCCCGAACCCTGGACGGCGAATTTATGTTTCGGCGGAAAAAACAAAGACGTATTGTTTATTACGGCGTCGAAAGCAATTTATACCTTAAAAATGAATGTGAAAGGGGTGGAATAGTATTAAGAATATTTGATAAATTTATAGCCTTTCACTTACCGGTATGAACTTAAAAAAACTGTTTGCCCTAATTTTAACCGCTATTAGCCTCACTGCATTTGGCCAAAATACAGCAAGCCTTTCTGTCAGCAACGATTCAAAACTCACCATCAGCAAGCATATTTACGGACAGTTTGCAGAACACCTCGGGCATGGCATTTACGGCGGTTTTTGGGTGGATAAATCGCTCCCGGTTGCCAAACAGGATCGTATTCGCCTGGATGTAGTTGCCGCGCTTAAAGAGATTAAGATTCCTAACCTCCGCTGGCCCGGGGGATGTTTTGCCGATGAATACCATTGGCGCGATGGTATAGGCCCCGTGGCACAACGGCCAAAAATGGTAAACACCAATTGGGGCGGGGTGACCGAAGACAACAGCTTTGGCACGCATGAATTTTTGAATCTTTGCAGTTTGCTGGGCTGCGAACCGTATATCGCTGCCAATGTGGGCAGCGGCACCGTGGAAGAGATGTCCAAATGGATTGAATATGTAAACTCAAACAGCTCAAGCACGGTAGCCGAAATGCGTAAGCTGAATGGACATCCGGCGCCTTATAAGGTTACGTTTTGGGGTATTGGCAATGAGAGCTGGGGCTGCGGCGGCAATATGACCCCTGAATTTTATTCGGATCAGTTTAAAAGGTATGCATCTTTCGCTAAAAACTACCCTGGCGCGCCGTTGAAAAAGATTGCCAGCGGCCCCAATTCAGAGGACTACAACTGGACAGAAGTATGTATGAAACGGATACCCGCATGGATGATGTGGGGACTTTCACTGCATTACTATACCGTGCCGACGGGCAACTGGAGCAAAAAAGGATCGGCAACGAATTTTACCGAAAGCGAATATTTCGAAACCATGAAACGTTGCCTTAGAATGGACGAACTAGTGACAAAGCACTCGGCGATTATGGATAAATACGATCCGGCAAAGCACGTGGCATTGGTGGTAGATGAGTGGGGGGTATGGACCGATGTGGAACCAGGCACTAATCCCGGGTTTTTATATCAGCAAAATAGCCTGCGCGATGCACTGATAGCTGCAACCACGTTAAATATATTTAATAATCACTGCGATAGGGTGAGGGCGGCAGCTTTGGCCCAAACGATCAATGTTTTGCAGTCGCTGATCCTCACCGATAAGGATAAAATGCTGCTGACACCCACCTATTATATATTTGATATGTATAAAGTGCACCAGGATGCCAGGTATCTGCCTGTAAAATTGTCCTCTCCTGATTACGAAGTGGACGGCAAAAAAATACCGGCTATAAACGTTTCTGCTTCGCAGGATGCAGCGGGAAAAGTGCATATCTCGCTCGTTAATCTTGATATGCACAACAGCATTACCATCAGCACCAGCTTAAAAGACATTCAATGGAAAGCAGTTAGCGGGCAAATATTGACCTCGGCAAATATTACTGATATTAATACTTTTCAGCACCCCAAAAAATTGCATATCGAAAATTTCAAGGGCGCCAGAAAAGACGGCGATAACTTAGTGGTCGTTATGCCGGCAAAATCGGCGGTGACGCTCGAACTGGAATGATCATTTAGAGCTGTGCTTTTTCACCGATTTCCGCAGCCTGTTTTCAGCTTGCTTTACTTCATCCTTTTCGCTCAATGGCGGATCAGACTGGATTTCTTTGCGTTTATTATTAGGATGTTGAGCGATTTCCCGTTTATTGGCACCCGCCGGCCCATTTTTATGCCCTGTAGATTTCATAATTCGGCAATTAGTTACCCATAGGTAACGGCTTACCATAGCCAGATGTTTTCCCTAATAATAAATTGGCGACCTGCCCGGTTATTGTTTCGTCAGTCTTAGCACCACTACATCGTCCGGGGCGATGGTTTGTTTAAAAACGTTATTTGTGGTTCCCACATCCTTCTTTGCCCAAATATCGCGCAGCTTGTAGCCGGCTTGATTAAAGTCGACATTGGTCTTTGAGATCGCGTCATTTATCGTATGATCTCTCCAATCGTAATTTATGTTTTGTACGCGGTTTGAACGATTCAAAAAACAAACTGCCAGCTGGTTGTTAGCCAAAGGCTTCACAAATATCTCAAGACCATCAAAAGAATAGTATTTAAAACATTCTACGCCTAAAGGATCCTGGTCGATAGCGATAATATCTTTATTGGTAAGAATGGCGGCTGTTTGTGGCGACATGTTGCGCAGGTCGTTACCAGCCATCAAAGGCGCGGCCAGCATACACCATAAGGAAAAATGTGCCTTGTCTTCGTTATTGCTCATCCCGTTACCAACTTCCAGCATATCCGGGTCGTTCCAGTGCCCCGGACCTGCATACTGCCTGATGCTGTCCTGGCGGTCGAGAATATTCAATACGCTTAGTGGTGTCCACCCGCCTCGCGTTACCGGTTTGTCAAATGCTACGCCTATGTCGCCGGTGCTGCGCCATAGCTGGCCAACACTGGCGGCCCATCGCCACGGCATGTGCTGCCCCCATTCGCACAGGCTGAAAACCATCGGCCTGCCAGCGGCACGTATCGCCTTACTCATCGTGGTATACGCTTCGCGGGCGTTTATGCCATCGGTGTTACACCAATCAAATTTGAGGTAATCAACACCCCATGAAGCATACAAACGTGCATCCTGATATTCGTAACCCCGCGTGCCCGGATATCCGGCACAGGTTTTTGTGCCCGCGCAATTATAAATGCCAAATTTTAAACCTTTTGAATGCACATAATCGGCGAACGCTTTCATGCCGTGCGGAAACTTTTGAGGATCGGCCACAAGATTTCCGTCTTTATCACGTTCCATGGCCATCCAGCCATCATCCAAAACGAAATAAGTATAGCCTGCATCCCTCATACCCGACGAAACATACGCATCGACCATGCCTTTAAGCAATGGCTCATCAATTTTGGTTTGAAAAATATTCCAGCTATTCCAGCCCATGGGCGGCGTTTGTGCCAGCTCTTCAAATTTTTGGGCGAACAACGAGGTACATGCCACGGCACTAACAAGCAGCGTGAACAGCGCGGTTTTCAATGATCTCATGAGTACAATTGGTTGAAGAGCAATTATAGCAATAATTTAACCCAAATTAACTACCGGCTTATATCACTTTTTATCCGCAACCAGGAAAACAGCACCATAAGCCGGGACGTTAACGATGATCCCGCCCGATACGCCGGCCGTAATAGCGGCTACAGACGCATAATTTGAAGGGCCGCCTACAGCTCCGGTGGCCGGTCCCACACCATTTACGTAAACATTATGCGAAAATGGTGCATTATCCGTACCGCCGTGAAGCGTGTAATAGTAATAATTTGAACCTATTGCAAAGTTATTAAAAGCGATAGTCACCAGGTGGTCTGTACTGCTTGTATTTACCAGCACGGCGCCCGCCTGTCCCGAAGAGAACGAAGAGCCGTAGCTCACGATATCCGGGTTTGTGCTTGCCGAAGCCACCATCCGGTCGCCAAAATACTTTTGGAAAAAGTACATATAGTAAAACGCAGGGCGCGGGTTCCATGCGGGCGCGCCAGGCTCGGCACTTCCAGTTTGCGAGGAGTTATTGAACATGCCCATGTCATCGCCGCCGGCCCATGAATTGGCCAGATCCCAGCGACAGGCCATGCTGACCTGGTTTTTTAATACTTCGCCCAAAACCATTACTGCGTGCAAACCGGCAATGTTCGACACCATTTGCGCTGAGCCGACCGCCTGCAAGTTCCATTCGTCCAGGGCGACCGGTTTTTGAGTCACACCGGCATTTTGAACCGACAGTTTAACCCAGTTCATTAATGAAGATGTTTCGGGCGCGGGGGTAGCCAATATGGTACCGGGGGTAGAATTTTGATTGTAAGGAGTATAATAGTCATGTACCACAAAAAAATCAGCTGTATTGCCCGCGGCCCCTAAAACGCCGCTGTTCCAGTTGGTAACACCCGCGTTGTTGTTTACGTCGTTCGAACTGGTTAAAACGATGCCGATCTTTATCCCCGTGTTGCCTACTTCAGCCGCAGCTTTACGCATCGAGTCGGCAAAAACTTTAAAATGGGTTCCGTAAAGCGCACCGGTAATAATGGCCGGCTCCCCGTCCTTATTTTTTGACACGTCTATCCGGTATCCCGCTTCCCAGTTCCCATAGCATTCGTTGCCCACTTCCCATAATTGGGTGCGGCCTTTATCATATCTTACCCAATCGGCAGCCAAATGCGCGGCTGTCTGGTCGGGATGTGCGCTCGTTCCATACCGCGCATATCCATAATTCACCGTAATTAAACCCTTGCTGTTAGTTTGCTGTAATACTGTATAGTAATTATCCAGGCTCAGCGTCCAACTTTGGGTGTTGTTCCCAAACCAATAACCTGCGGTCGAGGAATTGCCCTGGTAGTCTAACAACGTAGCGGGCGCATCTGCAGGCGGCTGGGTAGTTGTGCCGTTTCCGTTCCAAAAATATATGTCTGAAAGGCTTCCGCCCGGGCCACGCAATATATGTGGGTTTAACGCCGTAATATTCGCCATAAGCACAGGTTCGGTAAGGTATTGGCCCATAAAGGGGTTGGTATTGTTCCCATATATATTGGTTGACGCATGGGTAACTATCTGGCTAAGATCTACGATTACCGATACTGCCCCGTTTGCCGAAGGTTTTGATACACTTTGGGTATTGGCCGGTGCCGTAAATGTTTTTGCGGACCAGTTGTCGAGAAAAAACCCCTGTGTAGCCGCAACCGCAGGATCCTGCCCAACAACGATCGTCCCGCCCGGGCCAGTACCCACCCCTGTACCGGTAGTGGTGGTAGTAGTTGTGCTGTTATCAGTGCCCTGCTGGGCCTTTGGCGGTTTTTTACACGACTGTAACCCGGCGAATGCGGTTAAAATGATAGCTGCTATTAATTTAATGTTTTTCATGTTTAAATATTTTTACTCACCTATTACCCTGGCAGCAGAGCTCCCTTCACTTCACTTCGGGCCATGATCAGATAAAAAACCTGTTGCCGGTATAGGTTTCCCGGAACTGTTTCGGAATACAAAGTTTTTTCCGCTTAAATATCCGGTTGAAATTGGAGATATTATTAAACCCGCATTTATAGGCGATCTCGGCAACGGTAGTTGTCGAATCGATAAGCATCCTGGATGCGTGGCCGAGTCTTATTTCGTTTAAACTATCGATAAATGTTTTGCCTGTGCGTTTTTTTATAAACCGGCTGAACGATGCCTCGGGCATATTGGCAATGCGGGCTACTTCGGCCAGGGTAACGTGGCGGTAGTAGTTATTATTCATGTGCTCAAACACCTTCTCGATCCGGCGGCTGTTGTAGTAGAATTTCTCGTTCGAAAAGCTAAAATCCGACAGCATTTTCATATTGCGCGATGTTGACAGGCTGTGCAATATGGATAATAATTCAAGTACCGATTCAAATCCTGTTTTTCTGTCCAGGTTTAATATGCGGTCCTTAAGGGCAAGAGCGGTTTCGGACGTAAATAAAATACCCCGCTGCGAACGCTCCAGCATAGTTTTCAAAAAGCTAAGCTGATTCCGTTTTAAAAACTTTTCGTCAAAAAGATCTTTATGAAACTGGATGGTAACTTCCCTTATCTCTTCACTCTGGCATTGATTGGTGAACCAGGCGTGGTACAGGTTTGGCCCGATAAGCGCCAGTTCAACATCGTCAATTACTTCTATATGTCCGCCGATAACCCTTTTTGCACCCTTTGCATTCAATATAAGGTTAAGCTCATATTCGTCGTGGTAATGAAGCGGAAAATCAAATTTCTTTTTAACCTTCGAAAAAATAGTAAAGCAATCGCTGGGTGTCAGCGGCGTTATTTCACGCATTACATTGCTTGTCATCATAACTAACAGACTTTTACGCTACAGGAATTGGCTGCACTATTTAACCCGTTCAAATTTGAACGACCTGGTTAAACAGCAATCACACGATTAAAAAAGCCATCACCAGCCTAAACCGGTGATGGCTCATAATTAATCAACTATTATATAAATCCCATTGTTAACAGGCTATTTTAAAAAGGCAACTTCATCGAAATACATCGTTTCATTCACATCTCCGCTTTGCCCTTGCAGGAAGAAGCCCAGCTGTTTAGCCGGAGTGCCATTTGCCCAAAAATTCAGGAAATTAGGATTTGTAGAAGATTGTGTTGGCGCCAACGGTATTTTATAGAAGGTCCAAACTTTTGCCGGAACGGGTATCAATTGTGCGGCATACGCATTTGCATTTTGCACCTGGCCATATCCGCCTTTCATTTGATCGCCAACTAAAACCAGCGTATGATTTACGGTGCCTCCTTTTACCCAAAAGGTGAGGTATTTGTAACTGGCACTGTAATCCATGCTTGGATACCAGTTTGCCCATCCTTCAATTTGCCATGCACCCGCCGGATAGCTTACGCGCGCTGAAGCCGTGCCAGAGTGTGACGCGTTGGTTGAATAGCCTGACGGGCCCGACCAGGACGCGTCGCCCCAGGCATTTTGAAAGCTGTTGTTATCAAAGATCACGTACGCATTATCCAGGTCGTTAAACACTTGTGTTGATGCAATTTGTTGTGCCTTTCCGGCCGAGCTGAACGCAAAAACCAACGGGGATTCTGTTACCGTTGAATGGGCCGGCATGGTTACTACCATTACGGAGTCGGATTTAATGGAGAAATTTACAACGTCGCCCGTTGTTTTAAGTGTGACACCGGTGACCGTACTTAAACTCAGACCGGTTAATGTGATCTGGGACCCGGCTGTGAAATCGTAATCCGATACGCCTGTTACCGTAGGCGGAGGCGACAACGTGGTAAAATTATAGGTAACGGTACCATGCAGCGTAACAATTTGTAACGTGTTTTTCTGATTGATGGTGGGAATGGTGGTTGGAATAGTGAAGATGACGCTATGGTCCGAAACCAGTGCCCTGTTAAAATAGATGGAAACGCCATTAAGCATAATTTTGCTCACGCTGCCCAGGTTAGTCCCTAATGCGGCATAGGTATTTCCCAATTTTCCGGTTACCGTTGTCGAATCAAAGGCCACGGTTTCAGGGCTATAATTCGGACTGGTAGTGCTGGTTGCCACGCCACTGTTGTCATAAGTGGTAATGGTGGTTTTCCTGGTCGAATCCACACTGAATTTGCTAACCGTGCGCACACTCGCAATGGTAGGGGCGCCCGTACCGGGTGTAAACCCGGTACTGCTTTCCTTTTTACAGGACGCCATACCGAATATCATCAGACCTGACAATATCCAGTAATAAGTTTTTGAAAGATTCATTTTCGTTTTCATATAAATATTTTGATTATTTGAATACATACGGAACAGGCGCCTTTATTAAATTTGGATCGGCGGCCGACTCGGTTACCGGTACAGGGAACAAAAATTGTGCATCTGTCGGCGTTACCTTACTCGAATAAATAACAGGCGGCGGATTTGAGTTAGCAGCGCCGCTGTAAGTACCGCGTTCCTGCTGACTGATAATGCTTGTGGCAACCGGGTGAGGGGTCGGAGCCGTTGCCGATCCTGCAGTTTGATAACCGTCAAGACGGCAAAGATCGAACCAGTAATCCTGTTCAAGGGCAAATTCCAGGCGACGTTCATTGATCAGCTGCTGGTAGGTGAAAGATGCCACTGCGGGTACGCCCGAGCGAGCCCGGACCATGTTAAAATATTGCAGGGCGGTCGGATCGGAGGTTGTCGCGCTCAACGGTATTCCATGACCGACGCCGGGGTTTGCCGATTGGCCTAAAATAGCTTCTGCTTCGATCAACAAGACATCAGCATAACGCATAATATAGGTGTTGTCGCCCGCAGCCTGCGCATTAGTTTTACCATTGTTGTCAGGGTCTGTCGGTGCGCCTATCACATATTTTTTCGCCGCAGCATTGGTGCCTTGCGCGCCGGCGTTCGCAGGAAATCTATACCCGCCCGACGCAAAATCCAGCTCGGGATAATAACTGCCCGGCAGCATAATGGTATAATGCCTGCGCACGGTATCGCCGCCTTCAGCTTTAAATGCATTTTGAAGGTCGATGGTTGGCCCAAATACTGCATAACCATCGCCGGTTTGCGTAATGCTGCTGCTATATGCCCATGATGCCTGTATAGAGTTACCATAGTCATACCCCGCGTTATATACCCATTGCATAGCAAGAATAGATTCCTTGTTATTATTGTTTATCGTTCTGAACAGATCGCCGAAATTTGGCAGCAGCGAAAACTCGCCGCTGGCAATTACTTTTTCGGCCTCCTTGCGCGCGTTGGCATAGTCCTGCATATATAAATAAACTTTCGCAAGCATGGCAGACGCCGATCCGCTATCGCCATGCCCTGTTGATGCTGTATTTGTATAACAATTGGCTTCCGCAAACTGCAAATCCTTCACTATTAACTTATACACGTCGCTGATAGGATTTGTTGGCACGGTTTGGAAATTAGCGATATCGTTCAAAGGATTTTCAACGATAGGCACGTTTCCAAAAACGCGTACCAGGTAAAAATAGGCTACGCCCCGCAAAAGGTGCGCTTCGCCTAAGGCGTTATTCACTGCCGACCGCGGCACCGATGCCGGAACCGTACTCGGTAAATTGTTAATAATCCCATTACACTGTGCGACAACGGTGAACGGCGAGTCCCAGGCTGCCAGGATCTCGGGATTGGTGTTCGGCGCCGAGAAAGTTTGAAAAGCGCTTACATCAGACGAATAAGTTCTTCCGTTGCCGCTTGCCAACTCCGTTATGGCCCATCCCACTTTATTGTTCCAGCCAAACCATGGAGCTCCATATAGGCCATTAGTGCTCGCGTTAACCTGGGCTGTTGTTTGGTAATAGTTACCAACCGTTGTGCCTGATTCAGGGGGACGGTTAAAAAAGTCCTTTTTGCAACCGGTGGCCATCATGCTTGTTATGGCTGCTAACCCGGTGATATATTTTATACGTATGTTCATATCAAATTCTTTTAAAATTAAAACTGTGCGTTAACTCCTAATGTAAATATGCGCGGAGATGGATATCTGCCTATATCAACGTTCATTAAAAGCGGGTTTTGGTTAAATGAACCTATTTCAGGGTCAAGTCCCGGATACTTTGTAATTACCAGCAGATTTTGTCCGCTTACAAATACTTTTAACCCGGTCATGGCCACATATTTTGCCCAGCGTGAAGGCAAATTATAATCTAACCGCACATTTTGCAAACGAAGGAATGAAGCGCTTTCCAAAAAGCGATCGGACATTACCAGATTGGGGTTTCCCAAACCGCCACGCGGCGCCGGAATATTTGAATTCGGGTTACTTGGAGTCCAGAATCCGGCCGACGAGGCCAGCTGGTTTTGATATAAACCATCCAAACCTGCGGTCTCATACTCCAGTGCGTCTAAAATTTTTCCTCCATACGAGCCGTATAAGAATATAGTAAGACCGAAATCCTTGTAATTAAATGTATTGGTAAATCCATAAGTAAAGTCGGGATTTGGGCTGCCAAGCGGCACCTGGTCATTTACGTCAACCTTGCCATCATGGTTAGTATCCTGGTACTGCAAATCGCCAAGCCATATGGAATTTGACACGCTCGGGTCGTTGGTAACTACCTGCGGGGTGGTTCCGGTAACGTTTTGCGGATGGGTGGCCAGGTATTGTAGCTGTGCAGTATTTTTAACAACCCCCTGAACTTTATATCCGTAAAATTCGCCAACCGGGTAACCAACAACGGTATTTGTTGCAGAGAGGCTTATAAATGAAGTGCCCACTGACTGAACAATTTGCGGCGCCCCGTTCAACGAAACTACTTTATTGTTGTAGTGGCTGAATGTTAACGTACTGCTCCATTTAAAATCCTTGGTAACAATGTTCCTGCTGTTAATGGTAAATTCAAAACCTTTATTTTCAATTTCACCAGCATTTACATACGGTTTTGCAATGCCCGCGGGATTGTCACCATATTCGTTAGGTCCGCCTAACAAAAAATTCGGAAGCGGCTGCTGGAACAGGAAATGTTTTGCTGTTTTATCGTAATAGTCGAAAGTGACGTCGATACGGTTGTTAAGCAAGCTGAAGTCGATCCCTGCATCTTTTTGAAGAGCCGATTCCCAGGTAAGGTTTGGATTAGCCGCATTTGCAATGATAAACCCAACGCCGAACGCTGTTGGAACCGACCTGAGCCCGGCGCCGTAAGCGTACCCGGGAACACTTGAGTTACCTGTCGATCCATAGCCGACCCTGATCTTGATATTATCCGCTACGCTTTTTATACCGGCCATAAACGGTTCTTCCGACAATCTCCATGAAACCGCGCCGCCCGGAAAATAGCCGGTTTGCTTTCCGGCAACGTAAGGCGAAAAGTTGGATGTTCTATCGCTACGACCATTAAGCGTGAGGCTATATTTATTATTATACGTATAGTTTATCCTCGCCAGGTATGATTCCATCGAACTGGACGATTTACTCTCACCAATATTGGCAGCCACGCTGTTAGCCAGCGCAATACTCTGTACGTTATTGCCGGCAACGAATCCTGAACCGCTAAGCGGCACCTGATCGTAAGTCGATTCCCAAACTTCCCGTCCGGCTACTACCGTTAAATTATTTTTCCCCCAGGTGTGCCCGTAGGTAAAATATTCTTTCCAGCTCCAGTAGGTACTATTTGCGATGGACCGGTTTAACGTGGCGGTAGGATTTATAATATGATATTGTTCCGGTGTTCCGGTTGAACCATAATCATAGGTTGGGTTAAATGTTTGAGCATTCCACCAGTTAAAATCGCCGTCAAGTTCCGACCTTAAAGTAAGATCCTTAAAAAACTTTGTTTCAGCATAGATGTTTCCATTTATTTCATTCCTTAACGAAGTGTTGCTAATGCTTAACGCTTGTTGAACCGGGTTGAGGCCACCCTCCCTGGTACCTGATGTGGTAACAAACGGGCCTGCATAAGTTCCATCGGCGTTATAAACCGCCTGGTCGGGCGCCGCTAACAGCGCATCATAAATAATACCTGTATTGTCGCCCATGCCCAGGTTTTGATCGCTGCGGGTGGCGCCTATGGTAGTACCCATTTTTAACCAGTTTTTTACCTGCGAGTTTATTGACGAACGAATGGTATAACGGTCGAAATTGAAACCTAAAACAGTACCATCCTGTTTGAAATAACCCGCCGAAACGTAATAGTCAGATTTATTGTCACCTCCTGATACGGAAAGACTGTGACTTTGTTCGGCAGCTGTTCTGAAAATAGCTTTTTGCCAGTTGGTTCCCGGCCCTAATATACTTGGGTCGGCGAATTCCGGCCGCGGCTGGATACCAAAAGATGTAGCCAGCCTGTTTTGCAGGGCGGCATATTGAGGTAAATTCATCATGGGTATAAACTTGCCCTGTTGCTGCAAACCCACCCAGCCATCGTAAACAACTTTGGCCGCGCCTTTTCCGCGCTTGGTGGTGATCTGGATAACCCCATTAGCGCCCCTGCTGCCATAGATCGCTGTGGCCGAAGCATCTTTCAAGATATCTATTGACTCTATATCGTTTGGATTAAGCAGGCTAAGCGGGCTCACTGATGTTTCCTGGTTGGAAGACCCGGGCGTATTTAACACCGGGCCGCCGCTGTAGCCGTTGCGGGCGCCACCTTGAACTTCTACACCATCGATTACATATAAAGGGTCGGTGCCCGAAAAAGACGTAACACCGCGAATGTGCACTGAAACCGCAGCTCCGGGCTGACCGGAGTTATTCGTTACGGTTACACCCGCCGCTTTGCCCTGTAGCATTTGGTCGACACTTGGCTGCGGAATGTCGGCAATGTCCCTGCTGCTGACAGAAGATATCGCTCCGTTCACGTCGCCCCGCTTTTGTGTACCGTAGCCTACCACCACTACATCTGTTAATGCAGTTGAAGATAAAGCAAGCCTGACATTAATGGTTGTTTTGGAGCCTATTGAAATTTCCTGGGTTTGCATACCTATAAAAGAAAAAACCAGGGTTTTACCCTCTGAAGGCACCTGGATGCTATAGCTCCCGTTTACATCGGTGACAGTCCCAACGGTGGTGCCTTTTACTTTTACGGTAACGCCGGGAAGCGTAACTCCCCTGTCGTCTGTTACTGTGCCTTTGATTGCTGTTCCCTGGTTTTGTGCCATTGCTCCGGCGCACATAAAACACGAGAGAACCAGCAATGCCATTCGTAGAAATTTTCCCATAACGATTGTTAGTTGATAATTAAATTTATATTTAGATTTGGTTGTTACAGTTTAATGTATACAGCGTCTGTTTTCGCAAGCAAAACGTTTTATCGCCCGGCACTGCTGCTATTTCTTCCGTTAAATTTGTATATGATCTTTAGGCTTACATTACCCACGGACGATAACCGCGGGTTAAATACATTATACAGGTGATAAAATTATACAGTAATAATAGCCTTGTTGTGGATAAATAGGGGTACAAATGTCAACTAAGATTAAATAATTGATTATCAATAACTTAATTATCTAATACGATAATTATGCCTTTAAAAATTAAATCTATAATTGACAAATGTGTACCTGTAAGGCAGTTCAATACTTTTTAAAGTGCCATTATAGTATTACAATGAAAGGGGTGAAAGAAAGCAGCGGCAACGTTAGTCGGCCAACTCCTCAACGTTTTCCAGGTATTTTGATGGTATAGTATTAAATTCGGCTTTAAAAGTTTTTACAAAGTATTTTTGACTTTTAAACCCGACCTTGTGACCGATTTGCGATATGGTTAAATGACCGGTTTCCAGCAGCTGCGCCGCCCGTTTTAGGCGCATAGATCTTACCAGCTCATTGGGTGTTTTACCCGTCATGGCCAATATTTTTTTATACAATGTGTACCTGCTTACAAATACTTCGCTGCTTAGCTCCTCTACAGAGAAGTTGGGATTTGAAATGTTTTCTTCAATCAATACCAGCACCTTTTTAATAAATAGATCGTCGGGCGATTCGACATGCACGTCGGCAGGATGAACGTCGACCTGTTTTTGATAAGTCTTACGCATGTACTCCTGCTGGCTTAATATATTCCTGATCTTAGACTGCAATATTTCAAAGTTGAAGGGTTTGGTCATATAATCGGTCGCACCGGTTTCAAGGCCTTTTATTTGTTGTTCTTCGCCGGTAAGGGCAGTCAATAATAGTACAGGGATATGCGAAGTTCTTTTATCGGCTTTGATCTTTAAACATAGATCGATGCCATTCATCTCGGGCATGCTAATGTCGCTAACAATAAGGTTAGGATGTTGCGCAAGCGCCTTTTGCCATCCTTTCTTTCCGTTTTCGGCTTCGATAATATTGAATGCGGCTTTTAAATTATCTTTGATATAAAACCTGAAATCGTCGTTATCCTCCACCAGCAGTATGGTTGGTTTTTTTCCGTCCTTATCCCTATATAGATTATTTTTTTCCGTTCCGTTTAAAGTAAACTCGGGTGAAAAGTCTGACGGGATGTCTGCCACTATTGCTTTATCCATCGGTTGTAAAGGCAGCAGGACGGTAAAACAACTGCCGAGGTTAAATTCGCTTTCCACAAAAATTTCGCCTTTGTGAAGCTTTACAAATTCCCGTGTTATCGACAGCCCGATGCCGCTTCCCTGGTTAAGCATTGAGCCAGGGATATCGTTTTGAAAAAAAGGCTCAAATATTTTATCGCGTTTATCTTCAGGAATGCCGATACCGGTGTCAATCACTTTGATTTCGAGATTTAACAAGTCTGATGGGTTTTTTTTAACCAAATTCAGCAATACACTTACCTGGCCGCCCTCCGCGGTAAATTTATAAGCGTTTGAAAGCAAATTAAACAATATCCTTTCTACCTTATCATGATCAAAACTTGTGTAAAAGGTATCGGCATCCGAATCAAAAATAAACCGTATGCTCTTTTGATCGGCAATATCAGTAAATGCATAAGAAAGCTCTTTTATAAAACTGATAATATCTCCTTTCCTTTCATGAAGCTTTAACTCCTGGTACTCCATTTTTCTGAAATCGAGTAATTGGTTAACCAGGTTGAGCAGTCTCCTGGCGTTTCGGTTTACCAGTAATAACTGACGCTGAATGTCAGGTTCGGACACCTGTTTAAGTATTTTATCTACAGGCGCCATTATAAGCGATAAGGGCGTTCTGAATTCATGGCTAACATTCGTAAAGAATTTGATCTTCATCAGGTCCAGTTCGTGCATCCGGTGAGCCTCTTCACGCTCTTTTTCAATAGAGAATTGAGCCCGTAGTTTTTCGATGGCCTTTCTTCTCCAATAAAACAAAACACCTAAAAATAGCACTGCATACAATATGTACGCCCAGGTAGTTCTCCAAAATGGCGGCAGAATATTAATACGGAGCGATAATTCTTTATTGTTCCAATTGTCGGTATTTGCCGCCCTTACTTTAAATATATAACTCCCCGGATCAAGATTGGTGTATGTAGCTTTCCGGGTTTTGCCGTCGGCGGTAATCCACCCCTTATCAAAACCCTGCATTTTATACTGGTACTTAACTTTGTCGGGATTGAAAAAATTTAAGGCGGCAAATTCTATTGAAAATACATTGGCATTGTATTTTAGATCTAAAGAGGGCGCTTCGGTTATCGATGAAGACAATATTGCCCGGCCGTTCACTTTTTCGCCCACTGCCAGGCTTTTGTTGAATACCTGGAAGTCGGTAAACACCAGGTTGGGCGTGTTTTTGTTTTTGTGGATATTGGCGGGTTTAAAGAGATTGAAGCCATTGCCACCGCCAAACAGCAACTCCCCCTCGCGTGTCCTTAATGATGAATTTTCAGTGAACTCACGTCCCTGTAAACCTTCCGTTTCGTTGTAATTGATAAAATGAAATTTCAGATTGGCTGATGTGCGGTCGACAATGATATTTGACAATCCGTTTGGCGTACTTACCCAAAGGTTGTTTTTATCATATTGCTGTATATCTATTACCGTATTATCGGGCAGGCCATCCTGCTTGGTAATGTTGGTGAAACGGCCGGTTTTATAATCAAAAATACTGATGCCCTCGCGTGTGCTTATCCATATCAACCCTTCACTGTCCTCGAGTATATTATTGGTGTTGTTGTTAATAAGACTGGACGGATCGCTGTCGTTATGGACATAATGCACAAACCGGTGTGTTTTTTTTAACAAAACATCAAGTCCATACGAAGTTACCACCCACAAATTTTTTCTGCTGTCCATCAAAAGCTTGCTAACGTAATTTGAATGTATGGCGTTATCGCGCGGGTTGTAAATGCAATGCGAGAATGTTTTCGTTTTACTGTCGAATATGTTAAAGCCGGCCGATAATGTGCCCACTAACAAATGATGGTCATCGTCTTCGGTAATAGCACATATCCTGTCTTCGGAAATACTGCCGGGTAACAGGTCGTTGTGTTTATAATGCGTGAACGTTTTACCGTCAAAACAATCTAATCCACCAAAGTAAGTGCCTATCCATAGCTTTTGATCGTGAGCCATATACAAGCAAACGATCACATTATTTGTTAAGCTGTTTTTATTTCCGGCGTTATGAAGATAATTTTTAAACGTGCCGCGATGGCGGTCGAAATATACCAGCCCGCCGCCATTTGTGCCTAACCAAATATTACCCTTTTTATCCTCAGCAAAGCTATTAATATCGCTAAAGCTTAAACTCTTTGGATCGGAAAGCGGATCGGACAGGTGATGGGTATACAGCGGAAACTTTATGATGCTTTCGTGATAGTAACCGACGCCTTTTTTATAAGTGCCCACCCACATAATACCGGTATTATCCTTATATAAAAGCGTAATACTGTTTTGCCCGATAGTTTCGTTATCATCTTCGCGGTTAAGGAGGTAGCGGATCTTGAAATCCTTTTTATCCAGCAAGTTTATACCGCCGTGATCTGTAGCTATCCATATCCTGTTTTGATCGTCCTGCACCACGCTGGATACGACGTTGGTATTTAGGCGGCTTGGCGCCGCTCCTTTATCAATGTGCCTGAAAACCGACTGCCTGGTATTGACATAGTAAACACCGGCAGAGTATGTAGGTACAAAGGCCCATATATCATCCTGTCTGTCAATGAATATTTTATAGGATGAATTTAACCCAACAGGTAATTTATTAAATATGTGCGACCGGTAGTTTACCCGATAACTCACCGGATCGATCCGTTCTAATATGCCGCTGCGATAGGCAAGCCAAAGATGCCCCTTTGAGTCCTGGGCAAGATCCGAAACCGTGTTTGCACCGATGGATGTGGAATCGATTGCGGAATGTTCCAGATGAATTGTTTTGCCGGTTGATGGCGTATATTTATATACGCCGAGTGTTAGATGAAGGAACCAGAAATTACCTGAGCGGTCTTGTTTTATGGATGCTATATGCGCGTCGGGTATGGCTATCGACCGCAAATAACGACCGATGTTGTGAGTGAACTTTTCGGTAGACGGGTCATATATGTTAAAGCCATTACGTGTTTCTACCCAAAGCTTATGCCCGGGGCCTTCGGTAATACTTACTATATAATCATCGTCGAGCGTGGTACTATCGCTTACCGCATGTTTAAATATCTTGAATTTATAACCATCATACCTGTTTAACCCCGACAGCGTACCAAACCACATAAATCCCTTACTGTCTTTTAAAATACAGGTAACCTCGTTATGCGACAGGCCGTTGTTAATGTCCAGGTGCGAAAATTGAAACTGGTTATTCTGGGCGTTTGACCAACCGGATATCAATAGCAGAAAATAAACAAGAATTGTAATTTTAAATTTCATAGCATGCAACCCGGACGATAATTACATATCGAAATGTTATAAGTGTATAAAGTTATGCAATCGATTTCGTATTTACTATTCCGGTTTAAAATTAAACATTTCGGGCAAAAGCAGGAAGTTAATTAAAAATTAACAACGCGTTTTAAACGGGAATATGGGGTACGATCTGTGAAGCTGTTATTTTTTAAAAACGAGCAGCGATGTGTCAAAAGCAAAACATCTTAGTAAGTTTTTTGTAGTTAGCACAGCGTTATTTGCTTTAAGTAAATACCTTTATCGTCATTAATGGAGAAAGTAAAAACTGCGTCGCCACCCGCTCCAAAACCCGGGCCAACAATAAGAGAACGTTTCACCGGTTTCTTTGCTGATCTTTACCAGGTTCATTTATTTATTATACGTTTTTTTAAGGAAGCCTTTTTACCGCCATTTGAATTCAGGGAAATTGTACGCCAATGTTTTGAGGTAGGTGTACGGTCGTTTACATTAATCACGGTAACGGGTTTTATAACCGGCCTGATATTTACGAAACAATCACGTCCGTCGCTTTCGGAATTTGGGGCTACGTCGTGGCTGCCATCGCTGGTATCCATTGCGATCATGAGGGCGCTGGCTCCGTTGGTTACTGCGTTAATAGCATCAGGCAAGGTTGGATCGAGTATTGGCGCTGAGCTTGGCTCCATGCGGGTAACTGAGCAAATCGATGCAATGGAGGTTTCAGGTACCAAACCTTTTAAGTTTTTAGTATGTACCCGTGTGTTTGCGACCACTATAACCATACCGATTTTAGCCAGTTACACAGCTTTCATCGCTTTAATTGGCGCGTATATAAATGTAAGCATGAACGAAGGCACCAGCTACGCAACCTTTATGCAGCAGGTGTTTGAACCACTCACATTTATTGATTTCTGGGCATCGTTAATTAAATCGGTCGTATTTGGATTTACCATAGGTATTGTAGGGTGTTACCAGGGTTATTATTCAACCAAGGGTACCGAAGGTGTAGGCAAAGCGGCCAATGGCGCGGTTATTACAGCTATGTTTTTGGTATTTATCGAGGAGATTGTTATCGTGCAAATAACGGGCTGGTTTCGTTAGATACTGAGTAATGAAGAAGAAAAAAATATATACCGACCAAAAGAACACGGTCATCCGCATACGAGGGCTCGAAAAGGCATTTGAGGATTATGACGTGCTTAAAGGAATCGACCTGGATCTGTACCAGGGCGAAAACCTGGTGGTGCTAGGCCGCTCGGGCACAGGAAAATCTGTACTTATTAAATTGATTTCAGGGCTATTGAAACCCGACAAAGGAACGATAGAGGTTTTAGGAAAAAATGTAACAAAGACAAGCGACCGCGAGCTACAGGAATTGCGCATAAGAATTGGATTTTCGTTCCAGGCCAGCGCATTATACGACAGTATGACCGTGCGTAAAAACCTGGAATTTCCCCTTATACGCAATCGAAAAAATATTACCCGCCAGGAGATAGATAAGGAGGTGGAAAAAGTACTCGAGGCGGTGGGGCTGTCACAAACTATTAACCAAATGCCGTCAGAATTATCAGGCGGTCAGCGTAAGCGCATCGGTATTGCACGCACGCTTATATTGAACCCTGAAATTATGCTTTACGATGAACCTACTGCGGGACTGGATCCGATCACGTGTATCGATATCAACGACCTCATCAATGAGGTTCAGCAAAATTATAATACGTCGTCAATAATTATTACACATGATCTTACTTGCGCAAAATCAACGGGCGACCGCGTGGCCATGCTGCTTGACGGCCGATTTGAGCGCGTTGGCACGTTTGATGAAGTGTTTAACACAAAAGACGATCGGGTGAAACCATTTTTTGATTACAACTTTATACAATAGATTTACAAGGATTATATGGCTACAACAGAAAACAAGAAGGCGATAACGGTCGGTATTTTTTTGGCGATCGGGCTTGTTATATTTTTACTTGGTGTGTTTACGCTTGGCGGTCAGCAAAAAAGCTTTTCAAAAAGTATTCATATCAGCGCCATATTTGATGATGTTGCCGGATTAAAAAAAGGGAATAATATCTGGTTTTCGGGGGTTAAAGTAGGCACTATCAGCAATATTCATTTTACAGGGTCATCGCAGGTTGATGTAACAATGCGCATCGACGAAGGCACACAACCTTATATACACCGTAACGCCGGTGTTCGGATAGGTTCGGACGGGCTGATCGGGAACAAAATCATCGTGATAGACGGCGGAAGCCCGCAGGCGCCAATGGTACAGGATGGCGATGTGCTGCAGGCCGAAAAACTGTTATCTACTGACGACATGCTTAAAGTACTTCAACAAAACAACCAAAACCTGCTCGGGATAACCACCGATTTTAAATTACTGAGCCACCGGATGCTGCAGGGTAAAGGCACCGTCGGCGCCTTGCTTGCCGATAGTATTATGGGCGTACAATTGCGAAATTCTATGCGTAATTTGCAGGCTACTACAGAAGGAGCCGCCCGGCTTGCGGCCCAGCTTAATCAGTTTAGTAATAAAATTAACACCAAAGGCGCACTGGCCGACAAATTATTTACCGATACTGTAACCTTTAATAAAATAAAAGCTGCCGCGGCGCAGCTGCAGCAAGCCGCAGCCAATGCATCGGCGTTAAGCGACAATCTTAATAAAGCCAGTAACAAGCTCAATACAACCGATAACGCCATCGGCATTTTGCTGAACGACCCAAAGAGTGCGGCACAAGTGCAAACGACATTAACCAATTTGCAGGCAAGCTCGGTTAAACTAAACGAGGACCTTGAGGCTGTACAACATAACTTTTTATTAAGAGGGTTTTTCAAGAAAAAAGCCAAAGCAAAGGCCGATAGCCTGAACAGAAAGTAATGTCCTTGTCGAAATTTACTTATTTTCGCCGGTGATATCTTAAACCAAGCGATACTATGTGCCCTATAAATACAAATACTGCGTATACAGACCTGTACAAAGGTTTGCTGGAAGGGAATAGAAAATTTGTCGAAAACACTTTAAAATTAGATCCTGATTATTTTGAGAACCTGGCAAAGGGGCAGGCCCCCCCGGTATTTTGGATTGGATGTGCCGATAGCCGCGTGCCCGCCAATCAAATAACCAATACAGCGCCGGGCCAGATATTCGTGCACCGCAATATAGCCAACATGGTGGTGCACTCCGATATGAATATGCTTTCGGTGCTCGATTACGCCGTTAATGTGCTAAAAGTAAAACAGGTGATAGTTACCGGGCATTACGGATGTGGCGGTGTGATGGCCGCCATCAGCAACCAGCAGTTTGGCCTGATCGATAACTGGCTAAGCCATATTAAGGATGTATACCGGTTATATGCCAAAGAGCTTGACGCTATTGCCGATATAGACGAACGCTGCGACAGACTTGTGGAGTATAACGTGATCGAAAACGTGTACAACCTATGCAAAACCACGATCGTGCAAAATGCCTGGCACAACGGGCAGTCCCTTGGCGTACACGGATGGGTATACAGCCTGCGCACGGGTCTCATCACCGATCTGAAAGTCAGCGCTTACGACAATGCCAATATGGATAACGTATTTAGATATAAATAGGACACCTGAAGGCCATTAAAATAACTCATTTCGGCAGTAAATATTAGCTTTGAACGACATGAAGCTTACTTACCAACCATTTGAACTGCTGCTTAAGCATACTTTTACAATAGCCAAATTTTCGCGGACTTCAACGCCTGTTATGCTCATTAAAATCGAACATGACGGTTATGTAGGGCACGGGGAGGCTTCGATGGTTCCTTATATGGGCGAGAGTTTCCAGACCGCAACCGATTTTTTAAAGAAGGTTGACACGAGACAATTTAGCTATCCGTTTGACTTTGGACAAATCATTGCCTACCTGGATAGTATTGCACCCGGCAACCCGGCAATAAAGGCGGGCATTGACATTGCCTTGCACGATCTTGATGGAAAGCTAAAGCAGCAGCCTTGCTGGCGGTTATTGGGCAGCGATCAGCAAAAAATGCCGCTAACCAGTTTTACCATTGGCATTGATACCCCGGAGGTGATTATTCAAAAAGTAAAAGAAAACCTCGATTGCAAGATCATCAAGGTAAAGCTGGGGCGCGGCAGCGACAAGGAATTGATAAAAACCATCCGTTCGGTAACAAACCTGCCGCTGTTCGTTGATGCGAACCAGGGATGGACTAATCTGCATCAAAGCCTCGACATGACGCACTGGCTGCACGAGCAGGGCGTGTTATTGATCGAACAGCCGATGCTTAAAACCGATACAGACAGTAACGCCTGGCTAACGGAACGCAGCCCGGTGCCTATCATTGGGGACGAGTCGGTGCAGCGGCTACCCGATGTAGCCAAAGCCAACGGCGTATATCATGGCATCAACATTAAGCTAATGAAATCGGCAGGACTGTACGAGGCGCACCAAATGATACTAAAAGCCCGTGAACTTGGTTTAAAGCTGATGA
>Ga0134127_10000069_pt1 | contig 143401 bp, 127 predicted proteins | sample KB31753_FD_96459 | JGI IMG/M metagenome (GOLD analysis project Ga0134127, IMG submission 96459) | Terrestrial soil microbial communities with excess Nitrogen fertilizer from Kellogg Biological Station, Michigan, USA - KB3-175-3 | ecosystem: Environmental > Terrestrial > Soil > Unclassified ...
CTCACCGATCAGCACCACGTCGGGATCCTGTCGCATGATCGAGCGCAGCGCGGTCGCGAACGTCAGTCCCGCCTTCTCGTTCACTTGCACCTGAACGATGCCCGGCAGCCGATATTCGATACCTTACTTTGCCGATTTGCCGGTGGACTCTGACCGGACCCTATCCAAAGAAGGGCTATCTCTCGAATAATCTGACGCTTGGACAAGCCCTTGTACGCCGCCGGCAAGAGCTTGGGGTCAACCGGACAGACGCGGCTCGGAAGCTTGAGGTGGAATACATCACCCTCCGCCGATGGGAACGGGACGAAAAGACGCCGATCGCCGGGATGTGGCCGAGGATCGTCTTGTACCTTGGATATGACCCTGGCCGGATTCGGCGGCGGGTACGATCCGGGACAACTCCCACCATTGCCGCGAAAGCATCGACTCAGACTTTGATCGGTGGGACTGAGGCATACCGCCAGCTTGCCAGACGATGTCGAGAAATGGCTTCAGCGGATCGACCTCGGTGACATCCCGCGGAGCGACCAACCGCTGGCTCTGCTCTCGGGGAATGGCGCCGGACCGAACGACGAGCGTTATTCGACGGCGATCCCAATCAGCTCGATGCGCGTAACAACGTTGCTGGCGGGGACTCCTCTCCACGCCACCCGGCGACGGTTCCGAAACCGGTTCTAATCGACGTGCCCAAGCACTGCGGCTGGTGGCGTACGGAATGCGCGCATAAAGGGCACGATCATCCCTGCGGCAGAAGCGCCAAGCACCACCGCCACACCAATCAGAGAACCGAAAACCTGGACCTCGCCAACCTCACGATGCAAGCTGCGCGCAACCGGCCAAAGCAAAGCACTGACCGGGACGGCGAGGATGCAGCCGAAAGCCACATATCGAACGACCCGCGCCACCAGGAAGTCGCGTATATCTCGCGTCGTCGCTCCGAGCGCGATCCGCACCGCGAGTTCATGCGATGGTCCGGCCAAATGCACCGAAAAAGCTCGGTGGGCACATCCGAGCGCCCGCGCCCGTTGCACTTCTCGCTCATCGAGGATCGCCGTACCGCTGTTACAGCATGTCGAAATAGCGGATCTGTTCCTTGAGACTCGCAAAACCCGTTCGGCATTCTTTGAGCATCCTCTTCACGCGCCCGTCCGATAGCTCTCTCGCTACCCTGGTGAAGACTGTTGGCGCGTCTCGGGTTTCCTTGACAACAGCTACGGCGACCGAATCGCCGAGAAGCTCGAACCGTACCGGGTGGGGGCGTTTACCACCCCGCCTGATCCCGTACGCCTTGCGGATGATGAATTCGGCCCGCTGAGCGCGATTGGCTTGCCGTGTCTGAACAGACAAACGATCTCAGACTCGTACCGACGGTAAGACGGCACTGTCATACGCGTGCGCCTCGAATGTTCCGCCAACAAACGTTAGCCAGAAGTGTCCGCGACGATCCCTGATCGCTGGCCGCGGGTAACCAGGCAGCGCCGTGTTCGAGCCCTCGTGGAGTGTGGACCCTCTCGACACGGTGATCTGGCATGCTCGACATGAAGTCTTCTCGACGTTGGCCACACTCTGTCCGGCGGCATGTGACGAGTTTGTCGCTAGACATGCGATGCATGCCGTCGCAGCGGATAGCCGTCGTCGGTACATGGCGTATTGAGTTTGGGAACTCGCGTAGAGCAGGAACCGCACGTCATCGACGCGGCTACCAGCACTATGGGAGTGGAGTTCGGACGCGCCCCGCGCAACTAGCCGGGCAAGCGTCGCGTCGCTTGGCGAAGATGCCATACGGCGACGCGACGAGGAGCTGACAAGTTCAACAATCCAGCAAGTTGACCGGCTCCGTCGCCGAACGGAGACCCATACTGCCGTGCGGCGCGAGGATTTGCAAGAGAGAGCTGTGGGACTGAAGAGGCGATCTCAACCGAAACAGCACTAAATCCGTCGCAACTAAGTCAGACGGCCGACGAGCCAGCAGTACATACTCCTTTTATTAAGATAGATTTAATATTCAAGCACGCTTTGCAGAGCTTTAATATTCAAGCGCGCTTTGCGGAGCTGTTTGTCTGCGGTCGCGGTCGCCACAGTCATCCACGCGACAACGGAAGGGATTCAGGCCCTTGCGGGGAGCGGTCATCGGTACCAGCGCTTCGGACGATTCGTCGGACTCGTGTTGGCCATGCAAAGGCTCTCACGCGCTCGGACAGGGCGTATCGAGCCCGCGCTGCAACACCGCACACGCGAACCTTCGATTCTGACGGTATCGTCGGACCACCGACACGTCCACCATTCCAACCTCAATCCTCGTCCGTCGGCCGAAAGCTATTGCGCAGGCTTCGCCGCCGGACGAGCAACGTGTCCAGATCGTCGCGCAAATCGAATGCGCCGTCGAGATCGATGAGCGACCGAGCCGCCTTGGGCTCAGACTCGGGACGGGGCAGCGGTACGTCGTCTGGCGATGTCACACGCATGACTTCGTCAAGCGTCGTGCGGCCTCCGTTCGCATGCGCCACGCCGGACGTCCAGAGCGAGCGCATTCCGCCCGCGCGCGCGGCGCCCGCGATGCGCTCGGTAGACTCGCCTGCCGCCACGGATCGCTCGAACTCCGGCGTGCCGACCAGCACCTCGACGATCGCGAGGCGTCCGTGAAGCCTGGTGCCGCCGCACACGGCGCAATCGGCGCCCTTGGCGTTGCCAGTGCCGTCGCACGTATGGCACGCGCGCCGCACGAGCCGCTGCGCGATCACGCCTTTCACCGCGGTCGCGATCTTGTAGCTTGCCACACCGATGTCGATGAGCCTCGTCACCGCGCTGGGCGCGTCGTTGGTGTGCAGCGTCGAGAGGACGAGATGCCCCGTGAGCGACGCCTGAATCGCGATCTCCGCCGTCTCGCGGTCACGAATCTCCCCGATCAAGACGACGTCGGGGTCCTGGCGCATGATTGAGCGCAGCGCCGTCGCGAAGGTGAGCCCCGCCTTCTCGTTCACCTGCACCTGAACGATCCCAGGTAACCGAAATTCGATCGGGTCTTCCACCGTGACGATGTTGACGCCGCGCTCCTTGATGCGCCGAAGCGCCGCGTAGAGTGTCGTTGTCTTTCCTGACCCGGTGGGTCCGGTGACGAGAATCAACCCTTCGCGCAACTGCAGCAGCTGCTCGATGCGTTGCAATTCATCGCCGTGAAAGCCCATGCCGTCGAGCGTGATGACGGCCGAGCGGCCGTCGAGCACGCGGATCACGACTTTCTCGCCGTGCGACGCCGGAAGCGTCGACACGCGCAGGTCGACCGCCACCCCGTTGATCGCGACACGCGCTCGCCCGTCCTGCGGCCGCAAGCGGTCGGCGATATCGAGCCCCGAGAGAATCTTGATGCGCGACACGAGCGCCGGCCCGACGGCGCGCGGCAACGTGCGCGTGAGTGCGAGCACGCCGTCGACGCGATGCCGCACCGCGATTCCCTGCTCTTCCGGCTCGATGTGAATATCGCTCGCACGCGCCGCGATCCCGCCCGCGAGCAGCGAGTCGACCAGCGCCGTGATCGAGCCGCCGGTTTCGTCCGTCGGATTCGGCGGCGCCGTTTCGAGTTCTCCAGCGAGATGCTGAACCTCGGTCACCGATAGCGCTTCGAGCTCCTGCGAGACGCCCATCCCGCGATACAGCTCCTCGATCCGCCCAGCGATGTCGGCGGCATCGGCGACGACAAGGCACACGCGGCGCCCCGTGGCGAAACCCAGCGTGCGCTCGCAATCGACGTCGAGCGGATCGGCGGTCGCGACGCACAGATCGCGCTCGGTGGCGCTGAGCGGCACGACGTGAAACCGCCGCGCCCACTTCTCGGGCACGAGCGACACGGCATGGGCCGTGGCGCGACTCAGGTCGGCGACGGGAAGATTGTACCGCCGAGCGATCACGTCGGCGGGCGAGGGTTTTGGAAGCGGGATGGGGGCGCGAGATGCCATGGCCCGACGATAGGCGCGAAGGGCTCTCGGCGCGCCATCATTTCAGTGCGGACCGTGTCTGCGCGACGCATACGCATCCGAACTCTTGACTACGACAAGGTCTGACAGAATCTGACACGGTCTGTGAACAGCAGCGGAGTGGCCCGTTACATCAGAGTCCACATGCTGCTGAAGGTTTCCAGACCTTGTCAGATGTTGTCGGAACTTGTCGTCGTTCAGCGGTTTGTCCGACCAACACATCTCGCTCAAAGAATGCTCCACAAGTCCCGGCTGACATCGACATTGAAGGTCCATCGTCCATTGCCGCGGAGTCCTCTCGCGACATCGATGCGCACGAGATTGAACGGCAGGATGTACGCGGCGCCGATGGACGGGAAGAAGTGCGAGCTTCGCGCGCAGTCCACTCCCGTCGAACCCACGGCGACCGAGCCGGATGCGGCCGACACTAGCGGCGGCTCCCCGACACAAGCCTGCGGCGCGTCGCCAACCTCCACCCCATGCACATACGGCGCAATCGTCGCCCGCGACGGCACGCGCCCATAACGCCCCAACGAGAAGCCGATGAATGGTGCCGGCAACTGCAGCTCGACATGCTCGGAGTATCCGACGTCCGACACGAGCGAGTGAAAGTCATACCCGGGCGCCGACACCGGACCGCCGAAGTACACGAGCTCCGGCACGATCGGTTCGGCGCGCCGGTCCTTGAAGACGCGCGCGAGTGTCGTCGTCGTCGCCAAGCGCAAGTCGCCGAACGCGTGGTCGGCGGTGACGACCGCTGAGGCACGCCCCGAATGCTCATTCGCTCTTGGAAATACCGCATCGCTTCGCTCCACCGGAAAGCGACCGCGCAAATCGATTCTGGCGCCGAGCATCGTTCCCGCGAGCCACTCCTGCGACGGACGATTGAGCTCGAGCTCGACCCGACGAACATGCCGCTCTTCGAACGTCAACGTCGGAATGAACGTCCCGCGGACTGGCGACGCATGAATGCCGAGCGGCGACTCGATCCCGTACGACGCGGTGAGCCGCGGGTCGAAGCCCATCCAGGTCGTCAGGTCCGCCGTCAACCCAACCGCGCGCACCAGATACGGATCGGTGTAGTCGCTCGCGAACTCCTGCCCCGCGATCGAATTCACCACCGTCGACCGCTCGGCGACATCGCTCACGTCGCGGAAGTCTCGCATCGCGAACGCGTGCACCGCGAACCCATCGGGCCGCGTCAGGCCGATACTCGCCGCCCCCTTGAGCATCTTGTCATCGATGCCGTATCGCGCGCGTACCGTCGCCGAGAGACCGGTCGCGAACGGCTGCGTCAACCCGGCGCCGACGCCCAACCCTTCGACGCGATCGTAGCGCGCGAAGTCCGAGATGTTGCGCGCCGACAGCGAGGCGCTGCGAGTCGTCGCCAACGCGCGCGCGCGAATGAGTCGCTGCGCTTCTTCCTGTACCTGCGCGATGTCCGATTCCGTCACCGCGGTCACGTCGGCCGGCAGCGAATCCAGAATCCGCCCCGTCCACTTGTGCGCCTTGATATCGGCGGGCGAGGACACGATCTCGGGCCCGGTAAACAACACGGGCGCCGGATCCTGATTCAACTTGTAGTCGCTGATCTCCCAGCGGCCGTTGATGATCCCGCGCGCCGGAAAATCCAGCCACTCCCCGCGCCGTACGATTTCGATTTTCTGCTCGCTCGGCAGCCAGAACCGGCCGCCAACGAGTCGATTCTCGAGCACCACCGAAAGCTGCTCGAGCGCCTTGTCGAGCAGCGCCGACTTCGTAAACGTAAAGTCCATGCGCGCGACCTGGCCGCCGTCGGGCTCGATGTACACCGCGCCCGCGACGCGCGGCTGCCGATCGTCCTTCGGGCGCACCTTGATCTGGTACACGCGAATGCGCCGCGAGCCCGTTCCAATGGCGAAGCTGTCGGCGAGCGCGTAGTCGTACTCGCGAAGCCCGACCGGCGACAGCGGATGCGGCACGTCGGCCACCTCGTCCCCGTCGCCGATGCGAATGGTGTTCGGGAAGTTGTTCTGGACGATCCCCAGGTGGTCGGCGTGGTACGCGATGTCCGTCGGCATCAGCAGGGTATCGCGACGCCCGATGATGCGCTGCTTGCTCAGGTTGGGCGCGCGCCAGTAGACTTCGAGCTCCAACTCGTCCGACTTGATGATCTTGGGCGGCGTGCGCAGCCCTTCGCCCAGCTGCGCCAGAAAGGTGACGTAGCCGTGCGCCGTGGCGCGGTAGTCCTTGAGGCCTGTGTCGGCGAGCTGCTCGAGACGGCGCTGCGTGGCGCCTTCGACGAGTGAGCGGCTGCGCGGATCGTTCCACGTCTGCGCGCCGGCAGTGGACGGTCCGCGCATCAGACTTATCAGAACAACCAACCAGTACGCGGCGAAGGATCCTCGAGATCCACGGCAGGAGCCTTTTGCCGCGAGGAATCGATGCATGATTTGTGAATTTCGCCGGGTGACCGGAACCGAGCAACCCGCCGCGCGATGAGTCTCGCCGAGTTCGTCACGCGCGCGCGGTCGGCGGCGGGAGCCGGCGACGCGACACGTACGCGCCTGGTTCCCGTGTGGCGCGACGTATTGCTCGATACCGAAACACCGGTCGCCGCGTTCGCCAAGCTGCGCCAGGGACCGTTCGCGTTTCTGCTCGAGTCGGCGCCCGCCGGCGGCGAGACGTGGGCGCGATACACCTTCATGGGCGCGTCACCGCGCGCCGCGTGGAAGCTCGAGGAAGGCGTGGTTCGCGATTGGACGCCCGAGCGTGGCTGGCACAACGAGCGCCGCCCGGACGATCCGCTCGCCGACCTCGAGGCGCTGCTGCGCGACGCCGATCCGATCGACGTGCCCGAGATTGGCGAATTCTGGAGCGGCGCCGTCGGCTACTTCGGCTACGACGTGGCGCGCGTCATCGAGCGGCTGCCCGCGCCGCCCGCGCGCGGACTCGACGTACCCGACGCGCTCTTCGTGTTCACGGACGCGCTCGTGATCTTCGACAACCTGCGCTCGCAGGCGCGCGTCGTGGCCGCCGCGCGGGTGGCTGCCGGCGCCTCGGACGAGGAATTGCGCGCCACCCACGACACGGCCCTCGAGACCATCGACGCCACGATCGCGCGGCTCCGCGGGCCCTCGGCCCTCCAGCCCCTCGCGCTCGATCCCGGCGCCCCAGCCGCGGAAGGCTCATCAGTATACGATAAAGAGGATTTTATCAATGACGTCGAGCGGGTGCGGCAGTACGTCATCGCCGGCGACGCGTTCCAGGTGCAGGTGGCGCGGCGGATCGACGTGCCGTTCGACTTCTCGTCGACCGATTTGTATCGCGCGCTGCGCGTGATCAACCCGTCGCCGTACATGTATCACCTCGTGCTCGACGGCGTCGAGATCGTGGGCAGCTCGCCCGAGCTGCACATCCGCGTGACCACGCAGGGCACCGTGACGCTGCGGCCGATCGCCGGCACACGCCGTCGCGGCCGCAGCGCCGAAGACGACGATCGCATGATGGCCGAGCTGATCGCCGACGAGAAGGAGCAAGCCGAGCACCTCATGCTCGTGGATTTGGGCCGCAACGACATCGGCCGCGTCGCGAAGTACGGCTCGGTGTGCGTGAGCGAGCTCATGGTGGTCGAGAAGTATTCGCACGTGCTCCATCTCGTGAGCCAGGTCGACGGCGAGCTGCGCGACGGGCTCACCGCCATGGACGCGTTTCGCGCCAGCTTCCCCGCCGGCACGCTCACGGGTGCGCCGAAGGTGCGCGCCATGGAAATCATCGACGAAGTCGAGCCGCAGCGTCGCGGACCCTACGGCGGCGCCGTTGGATACATCAGCGCCGGCGTGAAGCGCATGGACCTGGCGATCACCATTCGCACGTGCGTCATCGCCAACGGCGTCGCGTCGGTGCAGTCTGCCGCCGGCGTCGTCTACGACTCGATTCCGGAGCGCGAGTTCCTGGAGCACCAGAACAAGGCGCGCGCGCTGCTCACCGCGATCGGCCAGGTGCGAAAGTCATCCCGAACGTAGCGAGGGATCTAACGTCCGGGTAGAGGGTCCGGTCGCTCAACCGGGATGTTGGATCCCTGCCCTTCGCTTTGCTCGGGTTCGGGATGACATATATTCGAGGCAATGACCTTCAGGCTCGTCTCCCCCGACGGCTCGCAATCGTTCGACCTGCGCGACGGCTCCGTCCAGGTCGTCGGCCGCGCACCGACGAGCGACATCCCGGTCATCGATCCGACCATCTCGCGCCGGCACGCCGAGGTCGAGTGCCGAAACGGTAGTGTCACAGTTCGCGATCTCGGTTCCAGCAACGGCACGTTCCTCAATGGCGCGCGCATCGAAGCCGCGACGGTCGGCATCGGCGACACGGTGACGTTCGGAAAAGTCGGGTTCAAGCTGCAACAGCCGGTCGCGGCAACTGCACCCGCCGTGTCAACCGCCGCGCCGCCCGGTGCAACGATCGTTCGCCAGCTTCCCGTACGCGATCCGAGCGCCACGATCGCCGGCATGCAGTCCCCCGGCAACGTGCCGACGGGCCAATCCGCTCAACACACCGATACCGACAAGAGCCGCCAGAAGCTCGCCACGCTGCTCGAGGTTTCGAAAGGACTCGGCAAGGCTGCCGACATCGACACGCTGCTCGACAAGATCGTCAGTTACGCGTATCAGATTCTCGAGGTCGATCGCGTCGCCATTCTGCTGATCGACGAGACTGGAGAGCTCGCGCCAAAGATCGCGCGCGACAAACGCGGCGGCGATACGACGCGCGCCGTGCCGCAGTCGATCGCCCGCAGCGCGCTCAAGGACAAAGTCGCCATCCTCTCGGACAACGCCGGCGAGGACACGCGGTTCGGCGGCCAGTCGATTCTGATGCAGCAAATTCGGTCGGCGATCTGCGTCCCGCTGATTGCCAGCGAAGACAAGTCGCTCGGCGTGCTGTACGTGGACAACGTCACGGCGACGCATCGCTTCAGCGACGAGGATTTCGAGTTCTGCATCGCGTTCGCCGGCATCGCCGCCGTCGCCATCGAGAACGGCCAGTTCGCGCAGCGCATTCAGCGCGAGTTGCTGACGCGCAGCAACTTCGAGCGATTTTTCACGCCGCAGCTCGCGAAGAAAATCGCCGAATCGTCTGAGACGATGAAGCTCGGCGGCGACAAGCGGCCAATCGCCGTGCTCTTCACCGACATTCGCGGCTTCACGGCGATGTCCGAATCGATGCGCCCCGACGACATGGCGTCGCTCCTCACCGAATATCTCACCGAGATGGTCGAGTGCGTGTTCCGCCACGAGGGAACGCTCGACAAGTTCATCGGCGACTCGGTGATGGCGCAGTGGGGCGCGCCCATCGGCGGACCGGACGACGCGGACAAGGCGATGGCCGCCGCTCTCGAGATGATGCAGGAGCTCGCCAAGCTCAACGAACGGTGGCGCGCGACCGGCCGGCCGCAGCTCGTCCACGGCATCGGCCTCAACTTCGGCGAGGCGTTCGCGGGCAACATTGGATCGGAGCGCCGGCTCGAGTTCACGGTGATCGGCGACGTGGTAAATACCGCGGCACGATTGTGCGCGGCGGCGGAGGGAGAAATCCTTCTCTCCGAGGATTTCCGCAAGCGACTCGCCACGCCGCCCGAGCTCGAGGAGTGCCCGCCGATGGAATTCAAGAACAAGAGCCAACCGGTCACGGTGTATCGCGTCGTCGCCGACTGATGTCGGACGAGCGCGAACGTGACGAGCTGCCCGACGGTTTTGTCAGGTTCAGCGTAGGCGGAGCAGAAGTCGTGTGCGCGCCGCATGTCGCCGACGGCGTTCGTACCGTGCTCGCCGGCGGAACACTGTATCGCTACGCACAGTCACATGTGCATGCCCGCGCGCTCAGCGGACGCGGCGTGGTGTTCGCGGTTCCGCTCCCGGGCGACGTCGAGCGAATCGTCGTGCGACACAACTGGCACGGCGGCCTGTTCGCGGCGTTGACGCGCGATTGGTTCCGCTTGCCGACACGGGCGCCACACGAGCTCCTGGTGAGCGAGCAGTTGCGCGCGCTCCACGTTCCGACGCCCGCGATGCTCGGCTACGTGATCTATCATTCGGTCGCCGGCCTCGTGCGCGTGGACGTCTTCTCGCGCGAAGTTCCCGACAGTTTCGATCTCGCCGAAGTGCTGCGCGCACCCAACCCCGCCGACGTCGTTCAGGCGTGGAGCGCGACACGGCAATTGGTGCGCGCTCTGGCCGCCGCGGGCGCTCGACACCATGATCTCAACGTGAAGAACATCCTCCTGCAGCGCACCAACGGCAGTGGGTTCGCGGCGTACGCGCTCGACGTCGATCGCGTGCAGTTCGACGACGACCGCGACGCCGTCAACGAAGCGAACATCGCGCGCCTCATGCGGTCGGCGCGCAAATGGCAACAGGAGCTCGCGGCGCCCATTTCGGACAGCGAGCTGCGCGATCTCGAGGCCTTACTGCGGCGCCCTCAACCCGCGCCGACGACGGCCTCGTAAACCGCGATGGTGCGATCCGCCATGCGCTCCACCGAAAACTCTGCCGCGCGCGCTCGTGCATTCGAGCGCAGGCGTGCGGCGAGCGCGCCGTCGGAAAGCAGTCGGACGATCGCGGCGCCGAGCGCGTCGGAATCTCGCGGCGGCACGAGCAATCCGCACTCGTCGTCAACGATCACCTCCGGTATGCCGCCCGCCGTTGTCGCGGCCATCGGCAGACCGAACATGAGCGCGTCGAGCAGCACCGAACCCATTCCCTCTTCATTCGAGCTGAGACACGCGACGTCGGCTGAGGCGAGAATCGCGTCGGCATCGGTGCGATATCCTGCCAATCGCACCGCGTCGCGAAGTCCGAGTCGCAGGATCTCGGCCTCGACGTCGGCGCGCAGCGGTCCGTCGCCGACGAGCAAACCCTGCGCGGCCCGGACCGACCCGGCGACGTGCGCCATCGCGCGAACGAAGTTGAGCGGATCCTTATGACCGACGAGCTGCGCGACCTGCACGACGAGCACTGCGTCGCTTCGAATTCCGAGCGGCGCGAGCGCCTCGCGAGCGACGGGCGTCACGCTGCGGTGGACGTCGACGCCGTCCGGCACGACGTCGATCCGCGCGCGCTCGATGCCATTCGCCGCCAGCACACGCGCGACCGCGTCCGAGATCGCGATGATGCGATCCGCCCGGCCGTATTTCCAGCGCGTACCCGGATTCTTCCGCGGCGCAAAATCGACCCGGCGCGACACGACGAGCTTCGCGCTCGTACCGATCGTGGCGAGCGCGCAAAGGGCAACAGCGTGCGCGGTGTGTGCGTGCACGATCGCGATGTTGCGCGATCGAATGAATCGGCGAAGCCGCCACGCGGCGGCGACGTCGAGCTCCGAGCGCGGCGACGCCTCGACAACGTCGAGACCCGCCGTTCGCGCACGCTCGATCAGTGGCTCCCCCGCGCGGGCGGCGATCACGGGCACGTGACCTCGCCGCGCCAATTCCTCGGCGAGCCACAGCGCCTGGCGCTCGCCGCCACGCCATCCGCGCTCGGTGTCTACGTGCAGCACGCGCATCGTCATCGCGCGCAACTTCCGCGGTTCCGACGCGGCACGCAAGGTCGATGACGCGCACGCCGCCTTCCATTCGGCGCATCATCGTCGTCGCCCTCGACAATCTCGGCGATCTGGTCTTCGCGTCCGCGCTGATGTCCCCGCTGCACGACGCCTTCCCACACGCGACCATCGACGTCTGGGCAAAGGAGTACACTGCCGACGTCGCGCGCCTGCTGCCGCACGCCGGCGACGTCATCGCCGCCGACCCGTTCTGGGCCGTCCCGGCGCATCGTACGCGACCGCCCATTCAGCGCATGCTCGCGAGCATCGCCGAGGTGCGCCGGCGGCGATACGACGTCGCCATTCTCACCGGCGCACCGTGGCGAACCGCGGCCGCCGTCGCCATGGCGCGAGTCCCGCGCCGCATCGGATTGGCACGCCGGCACAATCAGTATTTTCTCACGGAGGTTCTGCCCGCCGAAGATATCGATAAGCCGGTCCTCATCGAGCAAGCGCGCTTGCTCGAGCCGCTCGATATTCGATCGACACATCCGGCATACCGGCTCGACATCGCGCGGCTCGGCGCACTGCGCGACCGAATCGGCTCGCGCCTGCCCGAGCGTTTCGTGGCGCTCCACCCATTCGCGAGCGCGCGCGACCGTTGCGTTCCGCTCAGCGAGTGGGCACAACTGGCGTTCGCGTTTCATGGCCGCCGGATTCCGACGTTGTGGATCGGTACGAGCGCGGAGCTCGATGAGCTGCGCCGATCGCACACGCATCCCAGGGGCTTCTACGCCGACATGCTCGGCGATCAGTCGCTGGCGGAGAGCGCCGCCGCGTTATCGCTCGCGTCGATGTTCGTGGGCCATGACTCAGGCCCGCTGCACGTCGCCGGTGCGTTCGGCGTCCCGGTCGTCGGCATCTTCGCGCCGGGCCAACCAAAGCGAACATTCCCGCAGGGTGTTGGCCCGTGGCGCATGATCGCGCGGCCGAGTCCCGTTGGGATTTCCGCCGGCGACATGCTGCGCGAAGCGGACGCGCTCGGGGTATTTTCCATCGCATGATCGATGTGCCACTTCGCCGCGTTTGCATCGTCATGATGAGCGCGGTGGGCGACGCCGTGCACGTCCTGCCGGTGATCAACGCGCTCAAGCGACATCAGCCGAACGTCCACCTCACCTGGGTGCTGCAGCCCGGGCCGGCGATGCTCGTGCGCGGCCATCGTTCGGTCGACGAAATCATTCTCTTCGAGCGCGCCGCCGGCTGGCGCGCGTTTACGGATGTCCGGCGCGAGCTCGCCTCGCGCGAGTTCGACCTCGCGATCAATCTCCAGGTCTACTTCAAGGCCGGCATCGTCACGAGTTTTACTCGCGCTCCGGTGAAGCTCGGGTTCGACCGCGCGCGCGCGCGTGATTTCAACTGGCTGTTCACGAACGTGAAGATCCCGCCGCACGCGCCGCAGCACGTGCAGGATCAATATTTTGAGTTTCTCACGGCGCTGAACGTTCCTCACGAGCCCCTCGAATGGGACCTCGGGCCGTGGCCGTCCGAGCGCCCCGCGCAGACCGAGTTCTTCTCGCGAATCGAACGCCCGGCGGCGTCGATCGTCGTCGCGACGAGCAAACCGCAAAAGGATTGGCTGCCCGAGCGCTGGGCCCAAGTGGCGGATGCGCTCTATCACGATTTTGGAATGCAGCCGATTTTGGTCGGCGGGCGATCACCGCGCGAGCTGAACGCCGAGACGATCATCCGCGCCAACTCGCGGCACCCGGTTCACTCGGCGCTCGGCAGCGGACTCCGAAACCTCGTCGGCATTCTCGACGGTTCGGCACTCGTGCTCGCACCCGACACCGGACCGCTGCACATGGCCGTCGCGCTCGACCGTCCGGTGATCAGCTTGATGGGCTACACGAACCCGAAGCGCACCGGCCCCTATCGTCGATTTCACGATCTCATCGTCGACGCGTACGGCGAGCCCGGAGAGGATTATCCAATCAGCATGGAGAATCGGCTCGATCGCATGCCCCGCATTTCCGTTCGCGACGTGCTCGATACAGTCGAACGGTGGCGCGACCGATATCGCGCGCCTCAATCCGTCTCGAGCGGACCGAATTCGTAGCGCAGTCCGAGGTTTCGGAACAATGCGACGAGCCGGTTGAGCGCGAGCCCCATCACGGCGAAATAATCGCCGTCGACACGCTCGACGATCGTTGCCCCATAGCCCTGAATGCCGTAGGCGCCCGCCTTGTCCATCGGCTCGCCCGTCGCGATGTAGCGCTCGATCTCGCCGTCGGACAGCGCGCGAAACGTGACGCCCACTTCTTCGAGCCCCGAGAGCATGCGCCCGTTCCACCGCGCCGCAACGCCCGTCATCACGATGTGTGAGCGTCCGCTCAAGCGGCGCAGCATCGCCGCGGCCTCGGCGCGATCGCGCGGTTTGCCGAGAATATCGCCGTCGACGACGACGATCGTGTCGCTGCCGATGACGACGGCGTCGCTTTCGCCGATCGCCGCCGCCTTGCCGCGCGCCAATCGCTCGGCGTGATCGCGCGGCGTCTCGCCGGCGATGTAGGATTCGTCGATGTTGGCGGGAATGACTTCGTGTGCGATGCCGACGAGCGCGAGCAGCTCTCGACGTCGCGGCGAACCCGAGGCGAGAATCACGCGAGGCTTCATCGTTCCAGCCACAACGTCACCGGTCCGTCGTTGACGAGCTCCACCTGCATTGACGCTCCGAATTCCCCGGTCTGAACCTCGAGCCCGCGTTCGCGCAACAGCGTGACGAATCGCTCGTAGAGCGGAATCGCTGTCTCGGGCCGCGCGGCATCGACGAAGCTGGGACGCCGGCCCTTGACCGCGTCGCCGTACAGCGTGAACTGCGAGACGACGAGCAGCGCGCCGCCGACGTCGGCGAGGGCGCGATTCATCTTATCGTCGTCGTCGGGGAAGATACGCAGGCCGGCGACCTTGTCGGCCATCCACTGCAGCTGTTCGTCGCCGTCAGCGTGGGTAAATCCCACGAGGAGGAGAAACCCTCGACCGATGCGACCTGTTTCTCGATCGCCGACGCGCACCGCCGCGCGCGAGACGCGTTGTAGGAGAACACGCATGGCCGGAGAATCTATCGCGGCGGGAAGATCGGCCGTACCGCTTGCGTTTACGCTCCGGGTCGGTAATCGTCATCAACACAATGTCAGAACCGTCCCGCCGCGAGCAGTATCGTATCCAATACCCACAGGCCGAACGACCGACCCTGGAGATCGGGCGCCTCTTTTATGAGGTGCTCGACTGCTCCGAGGGCGGTCTTCGTTATGAGGTTCGGCTTGGCCGCCCGTTGCCGGTACCCGGCAGCCAGATCAGCGCCACGTTGGCGTTCCGACGTGGAGAAGAGTTGGACATCGTCGGCGAAGTGCTGCGCGTCGGCGCGGATTTCGTGGTGCTGCATCTCGAGCCGCCTCTTCCCTATTCGGAGATTCTCGCGGAGCAGCGGTATTTGCGGGCGCGAGGCTATCTGCTGAAGGGCTGATCGTGGCGGACAACAACGGACAATGAACAACGACCAGATCTGACCACACCTGACACGATCTGTTGAACGGTGGTGTACGCTGAGGTACCGCGATCCCTCGTTCTCTCGGATCTGGTCAGATCTTGTCAGACGTGGTCGTTGTCTTTTTCTTGCCGGCGCGACTGCGTCAGACGTGGTCCCGTCTACGCGGCAGCGGCAGCCACCTGCCGAACAATCTCGACATCGATCGAGAGCTTCACCTCGTCGCCGACGGCAACGCCGCCCGTCTCGAGCGCCTGGTTCCAGGTGAGGCCAAAATCCTTTCGATTGAGCTTGCCGGTCGCCTCGAAGCCCGCGCGCTCGTTGCCCCACGGATCGCGCCCGCGCCCCTGCAGCGAGACGTTGAGCGTCACTTCCTTGGTCGTGCCGCGAATGGTGAGGTCGCCGATCAGGCGGAACTCGCCGGTAATGTCGCCTTCGACGCGCGTGCTGACGAAGTGGAGCGTCGGATGGTTGGCCACGTCGAAGAAATCGGCCGAACGAAGATGGTTGTCGCGCATCTCCTGGCGCGTGTCGATTGAGGCGATGTCGACCGTGACGTCGACCGTGGACTTCGCCGGCGCGGCCTCGTTGAGCTCGATCGTGCCGCTGACGGTGCCGAAGCGGCCGCGGACGGTCGCGAGCATGAGGTGGCGAACGGCGAACGCGACTTCGGCGTGTGTCGGGTCGATGGTCCAGGTCGAAACGGAGTTGTCGGTGCTCATGATGCCCTCCCAGGCGAGTACAGCAGTGAATGACACATTTCTAAACGTTTGTTATAACTCATCTTCATATATGAACTACAGGCGCAAAAAGAACACCTATGCCAGCGCTTTCAACATGCGCTCGAACGCTTTGCGATCGGCCGCCGAGACGGCGGACGCGAACGTCTCGTGCAACCGCGCGATCGCGGCGGCGCCGGCCGCCTGCCGCTCGCGGCCCAGATACGTGATCTCGGCTTTCACCGAACGCCGGTCACTCGGACATGCCACGCGCTGCACCAGCCCGTCCGCCTCCAGCCGATCGACGAGCTGCGTCATGTTCGATCGCACGCAGCTCAACCGTCCAGCCAGCTCGCTCAGCGGCAGCGGTTCGCCGGCGCTCACGAGCTCGCTCAGGACCGAGAACTTGGGTCCGGACAGATCGGCGGTCTCGAGCGCCGCCTCGACCTTTTCCTCCAACGCGTGCGCCGCGTGGAGCAGGGCGAAGATCGTCCGGTCGGACGAGCCTGCCGTTTTGGTCGGCGCCGTGCTGCGTTGGTTCATGCATGAATTATATAGTTCAGAACTGAACTAGTCAAGGGTCGACTTTCCGGCGATGCACTGAGCCGCGGTACACTCCTCGCCATGCGCCCCCGCATGACTCGTCAAACCGTCAAATTCCTCGTCTTTGGCGCCTCCCTCCGCGCCAACTCCCTCAACGATCGGCTCGCTACCCTGGCCGCGACCATCGTCCAGCAGCAAGGCGGCGCCGTCGACCGCGCCCGCATGGGCGACTTCGACTGCCCGCCGTTCGACGGCGACGTCGAACGCGACGCGGGCATTCCCGACCCCGCCCGAGCACTCTGCCGACGCATCACCGACACCGATGCCTTCATCATCGCGTCGCCCGAGTACAACGCGTCCATGCCGGGACATCTCAAGAACGCCATCGATTGGGCCTCGCGCTTTCGGCCTCAGCCCTTCAACGGCAAGCAGGCGCTGCTCCTCTCGGCCTCACCCTCGATGATCGGCGGCAATCGCGGCCTGTGGGCCCTCCGCATTCCACTCGAGCACCTGGGCGCGCGCATCTACCCCGACATGTTCTCGCTCGCGCAGGCGCACGAAGCGTTCGGCGACAACCATCGCCTCAAGAACGACGTGCTGCAGCAGCGGCTCGAGACGACGATCTCCTGCTTCATGGACCTGGTCGAGGCCGCGAAGCACTACCCCGCCCTGAAAAAGGAGTGGGTCGAATTCCTCGGCGAACGTCCCGACGCGACGATCGATCGCGTCGAGACGAATTCGACGCAGGCGGCTTAGCGCTGGGCGTTGGGCGTTGGGCGTTGGGCGTTGGGCGTTGGGCGTGAAAATCAAAAGGCGACGGAGATAAATCCGTCGCCCTTTGCCGTTCCGCCCATACGCCCATACGCCCATACGCCCATACGCCCATACGCCCTATTCGACCGTCACCGACTTCGCCAGATTCCTCGGCTGATCCACGTTCAACCCGCGCTTCACCGCGATGTAGTACGCCAACAGCTGCAGCGGGATCACGGTCAGAACGGGATACAGCATGTCGATCGTCTGCGGGACGCGGATCTCGTGATCGATCATGCCTTCGAGCACCGGCTCGTCCTGGCTCGTGATGCAGATGACTTTTCCACCGCGCGCTTTCACTTCCTGAATGTTCGACACGACCTTGTCGAACACCGCGTCGTGCGGCGCGATGAAGACCACCGGCATCTCGGAGTCGATCAACGCGATCGGACCATGCTTCATCTCCGCCGCCGGGTACCCCTCGGCATGGATGTAGCTGATCTCCTTGAGCTTGAGCGCGCCCTCGAGCGCGACGGGGAAATTGTACCCGCGGCCGAGATACAGGAAGTTCGACGCGTTCTTGAATTCTTCGGCGATGCGCTCGATCTCGGCCGCCGTATCGAGAATCGTTTGAATCTTCCCCGGCAGCGCCAGCATCGCCTCGGCGACTTCCTTGCCCTTGACCACCGACATCGTGCGCAACCGCGCCAGCTTGAGCGTCAGCAGCGCCAGCGCGATCACCTGGCTCGTGAACGCCTTCGTGGACGCCACGCCGATTTCCGGACCGGCATGCAGATAGATGCCGCCGTCGTCTTCGCGGGCGATCGTCGAGCCGACGACGTTGACGAGTCCCAGCGTCTTGGCGCCCCGCCGCTTGGCTTCGCGCATCGCCGCGAGCGTATCCGCCGTCTCGCCGGACTGTGAGATCACGACGGCAAGCGTCTTGTCGCTGACAATGGGATTCTTGTAGCGGAATTCCGACGCGTACTCGACCTCGCAGCGAATGCGCGCCAGCTCCTCGACGTACATCTCGCCGATCAACCCCGAATGCCAGCTCGTGCCGCACGCGGTGATGACGATCTGATCGATCGCCAGCAGCTCCTCGCGCGTCAGATTCAATCCGCCGAGCTTCGAGAAGCCTTCGTCGATGACGAGGCGGCCGCGCATGGTGCTCTGGATGGTTTCGGGCTGCTCGAAGATTTCCTTGAGCATGAAGTGATCGAATCCGCCCTTCTCGATCTCGTCGAGCGACCAGTCGATGCGGCTGACGCCCTTCTTGATTCGCCGGGCGTTGAGATCGAGCACCTCGTAGCCGTTCTTCGTGAGGATGCCCATCTCGCCGTCGTCGAGATACACGACCTGGCGGGTGTGCTGCAGAATCGCCGCCACGTCGCTCGCCACGTAGAACTCGTTCTCGCCAAGGCCGATGAGCAGCGGACTCCCCCTGCGCGCGCAGACGATCTTGTTCGGATCCTTGCTCGAGATCACGGCGATGCCGTACGTCCCCTCGACGAGGTTCAACGCATCGATGACCGCGTCCTCGAGCGGATCGCCGTCCATCGCCGCCTCGATGAGATGCGCCAGCACTTCCGTGTCCGTCTCGGACTTGAAGGTGTGGCCCTGCTTCTGGAGCATTTTCCGCAGCGCACCGTAGTTCTCGATGATGCCGTTGTGCACCACCGCGATCTCGTTCTTGCAGTCCGTGTGGGGATGCGCGTTGCATTCGTTCGGCGCGCCGTGTGTCGCCCATCGCGTGTGCGCGATGCCGACCGACCCATGGATGGGGCTGCCATTCACGAGGCTCTCGAGCATCGAGATCTTGCCCTTGGCTTTCCGCGTCTCGAGCCCGTGACCATTGCTCAAGGCGATGCCCGCCGAGTCATAGCCGCGGTACTCCAGGCGCTTGAGGCCCTCGATCAACATCGGCGTCGAGTTCTTGGATCCGACGTATCCGACGATTCCACACATAGCGTGAGTTCCTTCTTCGGGTGTACCGCGCTCCCAGGCGCTCCCAGGCGCTCCTGGGCGATCTTAGGCGCTCAGAGCGTCGAGCGGTTCGCGTGAGCGGCGAACCAGTTCCAGCGCGGCTTCGTTGGTCGGTGCTTCGGCTATTACTCGCACGATTGGTTCCGTTCCGGAGGGCCGCACGTGCACCCAGCGGTCCGGCCACGACAGGCGCAACCCGTCTTGCGTGTCCGCGGAGGCGTCGGAGAACGCTTTCCGCAGCGCTGCGTACACCGTGTCCAGGCTTGCGTCGGGACGGTCGAGCTTGTCTTTCACGATCACATAACGCGGCAACTCCGACACGATCTGCGACAACGGCTTGTTCTCTTCGTGCAGCAGTTGCAGCAGGAGGGCCGCCCCGATCGGCGCATCGCGGCCGAGATGGACCTCCGACAGAATGACGCCCCCGTTGCCTTCACCGCCGATCGGCGCGTGTTCGTCGCGCATCCGTACGGCGACGTTCACTTCGCCCACCGGCGCGCGAATGACCCGCACGTTCGCCGCCACCGCCACGTCCTCGACGACGCGACTCGTCGAGAGGTTCGTCACGACCGCGCCCGAACGATGCTTGAGCACCAGCCGCGCGGCGAGCGCCAGCGTGAAATCCTCGCCGATCGCCTTGCCGGCGTCCGACACGAGCGCCAGGCGATCGACGTCTGGATCGACGGCAAACCCGATCGCCGCGCCGGACTCGAGCACGAGCCGTTCCAACTCGCCGAGGTTTTCCGCGATCGGCTCCGGTGGACGCGGAAATCGGCCGTCGGTCTCCGTGTTGATCGCGGTGACGGTACAGCCAAGCCGCTCGAGCAGTTCGGGCATGATGGCGGCGCCGGCGCCGCGCACACAGTCGAGCGCAACGTGAAATTTGCGGCGACGAATCCCCTCGACGTCGATGTACGGTATCGATAGGACACGTTCCAGGTGTCGCTGAATCGCACGATCGTCGCGCTCCACACGACCGAGCGTCTCCCACGTCGCGAAGGGTACGCCGCGCTCGATCGTCGCGCGCATCTCCGTGCCTTCCGCGGCTTCGAGAAACAATCCCGACGGCCCGATGAACTTGAGCGCGTTCCATTCGATCGGGTTGTGGCTCGCGGAGATCATGAGTCCACCCGCGGCGTGATGGTGTTCGACGGCGAGTTGGCAGGTCGGGGTCGTCGTAAGGCCGATGTCGATCACGTTGCAGCCCACCGACTGTAGCGACGACAAGACGACGGCGTGAAACATCGGCCCCGAGACACGACTGTCGCGCCCGACGACGACATTGTTGCCGTGCCCGCGTCGCGACGCCCAGGCGCCGAACGCCGAGGCGTATCGCGCGACGACTTCGGGCGACAGCCCCGCGCCGACGCGCCCACGAATACCCGACACACTCACCATCAGCCCATCGTTCGCCATCCAGCCTCCAGAGTTGTGAGGGAAAGCTAACGGTGTGAGGCAGCCGTCATCCCGAGCGAGCGAGCGCAGCGAGCGTGAGCGCTCTCTGTCATCCCGAGCGAGCGAGCGCAGCGAGCATGAGCGCCCTCCGTCATCCCGAGCGAGCGAGCGCAGCGAGCAAGTCGAGGGACCCCCGTCCCGACGGAGGAGCCATGCGCAGCGCACCGCTGAGAAGGGGATCCCTCGACTCCGGCGCTACGCGCCTCCGCTCGGGATGACGAAAAGAGGGCGCGCTACGCGCCTCCGCTCGGGATGACACAGCTACTTTTGTCCCCATGCCGGACCCGTTTTCTCTCCTCCCCCTCGCAATCGCCGCGCACGGCGGCCGCATTGACGAATTCGACGCGCAACAACTCGTCGCCGCAGGCGTCACGCTGCTGCAGCGAAGCGCGCCACTCGTGCGCGCGTTGACGGCCAAGCGAAGTGCCATTCTCCTCCCCACGACGCCCGCGTTTTTTGTGGCGCTCGCCGCGTCCGAAGGCCGCGGCGCGGTGCTCATCAATCCGCTCGCCTCGCGACACGAAGCGGCGCACTGCGTCGACGACGCGAACGTCGGCGCCGTCTTCACGAACGCCGCGCTCGCGCCGCTGCTGCCACCGAACCTTCCGCGCGTGTTGCTCGACGATGCGCCGCGCAGCGCCACGTTCTCGTCACCCGACGTCCAGCGAACCATCGATCTCGGCTCGCATCAGGGATTGGCCATCGAAGGCGATACCGACGTCGCGGGCAGCGACGACGAAGCCGCGATCGTCTACACCTCCGCGATGCGCGGCACGCCACTCGGCGCCATTCTCTCGCACCGCAGCCTGTTGTCGAATGCGCGCGCGACGATCGTTGCCGGGGAACTCACCGACGCCGACGTGGCGTTGGCGCTCTTGCCATTCTCGCACCTGTTCGGTCTGACTGTTTCCGCGAACGCTCCGCTGCTCGCCGGCGCTCGCGTCATCACGATGCCGCGATTCAATCCGGGCCGCGCCGCCGAACGCATCGCGGCGGGCGAGATCACGGCCGTCATCGGCGTTCCCGCCGTCTTTCGCGCGCTGCTCGCGGCGCTCGAGCGTCTTGGCCGCGGCGCGGGCGCGCTCCGCCTAGCCATCTGCGGCGGCTCGCCGCTCTCGACGTCGTTGCAGGAGCGCTGGTCCAACGCTACGGAGGTCGAGCTTCGGCAGGGCTACGGTCTCACGGAAGCAGGTCCCGTGTGCCTCTTCAACGCCGTCGATCGGCCCAACGCGCGCGGAACGCTTGGGCGCCCGTTCCCAGGCGTCGACGTTCGCATCGACGACGGCGAGATCTGCGTGCGCGGTGACAACCTCTTTTCGGGCTACGTCTCGCATGGCGACGCCGGCCTCTTCGTGCAGGACGGCTGGCTGCACACGGGCGATCGCGGCCGCATGAATGCCGACGGCACGGTGACATTTGAAGGCGTCATCAAGCCGATGTTCACTCGCAACGGCTTCAACATCTATCCGGCGGAGATCGAGCGCGCCGTTCGCGAGCTGGCCGGTGTCGATGCGGCGATCGCAACTGCGACGCCCACGGATGAGGACCGCGAGCCGGAGATCACCCTCGAGGTGCGCGGCTCGGTGACCGAAATGGCCGTGCGCCAGTGGTGCTCCGAGCGGCTCAGCCTGTACAGGCAACCGACGTTTGTACGAGTTTTATAATTATCATTTTATAATATCACATCTTGGCCGCGATGGCCCGCAACGCGGCGTCGAACGTCCCGCGGCCATCCAGCCACGGTTGCCAATACCGCGCGAGCAAGGGCCGCATGCCGTCCATGTCGTTGGTGCGCTTCCAGAAACCGGTGCGCTCGCCGAACGGGATGTAGCCGGGGATCAGCGCCGCCACGGTCTCCCCCGCGGTATAGAAGATGAACACGTGCGTGGGATCGCGTCGCATTCGTTTCCTCTCGGCACGCGCCTGGGCTTGAAAGTGCGCGAACAACGTGTCGTCCATCGTGTGAAGAACTTCGTGAAAGAGCGTCTTCAACCCTGCCGCACCGTACGCCATGGGATCGAAGGCTCCCATGTTGATCCGGCTCGGCTGAGTCGTAGTGTACGCGCCGGCCCAACTGGTGTACTCGGAGACGTCGACGCGGACTGGCGCATCCGGCCAGCTCGTAGCGAACGCGCGTGCCTCGCGCGCCGCGGCGGCGTTGCCATATCGCGCGAGGTATGGGCGCACTGACGCAATCCACGCCGAGTCTGCCGCGCGATGACGCGGCCACCACAGGACGCGATACACCGGCATCGCCTCGGCAAGCACCGACGTGAGCTCTGAATCCAGACGCGCGTCGGCAAGCGGCGACGACGCACCGAGATCGGACAGGCGATCCGTGATCGCAACGAGTGTCGTATCGAAGAGGATGTCGCGCTGGGCGAATGTCCGGTCGTAGTAGTTGAGCGCACGATCCCACGCTCCACGCTCGCGAGCGGTTAGCGATCCAATGCCGGCCGTGTCGGCCGCAGCGCGGCGAGGTCCCTCGCGGCCGGAGTCCAATCCGCGTCGCCCGCGCGCCGCTTCATAGAGAAAGTGGTGAAGGTTGACCCACGGATTCACCCGAAAATCGAACAGGGGGTCGGGCATCGTGACGCGTGCAACCGAGGATCCGGTCAGCCCCCGCGCGCGCCGCACCGCGCACGCGCCGAGCCCGATGAGCGCCGCCACGATCGCGAAACGCGTCACACGCTCGGCGCGCGATACGATCGAACGCTGTGAGATTCGCATGCCTCGATCACCCTCGAAGAGATGATCGGACGTTACGCATTTGGCGATCGGTGCGATTGAACGAAACGGAAGGTCGTCAACCCCGCGCGAGAAACGCCGACGGACTCTCGCCGACGAGCGCGGTGCAGTCGCGCACGAGATGCGAGTGATCCGCGAATCCCGTTCGTGCGGCGATCGTGCTCCATGTCGACCGCGGCTGCGCCAGGCGAATCTCGAGCGCGGCATGAACACGGCGGATGCGCAGAATGCGACGCACGCCGATCCCGACGTGCGCCGAGCTCCATGCCCTCAGGCCGCGGTCGCTCATGCGGAACTGTGTCGCGATCGCGCGAACGTCTCCGGACTGCTGCCGCGCCAAGGTCTCGAGCAAGCGTGCGCGATGATCGAGTGGGCGTCCGTGTCCGGCGAGCCGCGCGATCACTCTCGCCAGCTCGTGCGCGATCTGTTCCGGCGACCGCCCGTGGAACCGTTCCGCCGCCCCACGCTCCGCAGGGGGAACCATCGAGTCGAACGGTGTCGCGCGATCCGTGAGGCTCGACGCGTCAACGCCAAAGAGTGCCGGCAACGAGCCAGGCCGAAGACGAACACCGACGGTCAGTTGCCGGCCGCCCAGGTGGATCCGGGCGTGTACCCGCCGTGCGCCGACCACCACCAACCGGTGACGATCACCCCGTCCGTCATTGAGCAAACTATAAATGAGATGCGGAGCATCGTCGGCCACGACTGTCCAGTGGTGCGTCGCTCCGACGTCATGGCGCGTCGAGTCAATCCAGAGGAGCTCGGCGATCGCACCGATGGATGGCGGCGCCGGAATGATGCGCGTCGTCGCCCGACCGCGTCCGCCCTGGTCCAGCGTGATCATCTCACTCGCGCTCCGCCGTGTTACGCACGATTCGGGACGGGATACGTCGCCGTCCGCGGCAGCAGTTGCAGCTCGCCGCGCTCGGCCGCGCTCACCACGGCGTCGACCACCGCCGGATCGAACTGCGTACGGCTGCAGCGGCGAATCTCCTCCACGGCCATCTCGAGCGACATCTCGCTCGCGCGGTACGGGCGATCGCTCGTCATCGCGTCCAGGGCGTCAGCGGCCGCGGCAATGCGCGCCTCGAGCGGAATCTCGTCCGTGCTCAACCCGTCGGGCACGCCCCGGCCGTCGTAGCGCTCGTGATGCGAACGCACGATGTTCAGCGCGTTCGGCGTGTCGCCCAGGAGCGGCGCGAGAATGCGCCAGCCGAGCACCGGATGTGTCATGATGTGCTGATACTCTTCGGGCGTCAGACGATCCGCCTTGTTCAGCACCGACTCGCGCACGCCGATCTTGCCGATGTCGTGCACGTGGCCGCCGAGCTCGATCTGGCGCAGCATCTCACCGTCCAAGCCCATCGTCTGCGCGATGATGCTCGAGTACTGGCTCACCCGGATCGAGTGGCCGCGCGTATAAGGATCCTTTAATTCCAGGGCCTCGGCGAGCGACTGTACGCTCGCCAGGAAGAGCTCCTCGAGGCGCCGCGCCTGCACGGCGACGCGCTCCTCGAGGCTCTCGCGATATGCCCGGAGCTCGAGCACCATGCGCCGCTTCTCGAGCGCCTGCGCCACGCGGGCGCGGACGTCCTCGAGCTGGTACGGCTTGATGACGTAGTCGGCCGCGCCGATTGCCAGACAGTTCACGGCGATCTCGACGTCAGCCACCGCGGTGATCATGACCACGGCGACATCCGGAAAGCGCGAGCGGATTTCTCTCAGCAGCGCGAAGCCGTCCATCTTCGGCATGCGCAGATCGCTGAGCACGAGGATGGCCGGATACTTCTCCAGCTGCTCGAGCGCCTCGACGCCGTTGCCGGCCTCGACGCACTGGAAGCCGTCGCTGCGCATCAGGTGCACCATCACCTGGCGAAGTCGCGGCTCGTCGTCGACGATGAGGCAATACGGCAACGCCGCGCCTGATTCGGCGGCCGAACCGGCAGCGGTGATGCTCGAAGCGGAAGCGTTCATGACGTTCGGTTCGGTTACAGCCAGGGGTCGAGTGGGGTTAATTTCCACATACCCCAAGCAAGCAGAGTATCGGCATGACCCGTGTTTTTGATGACGATCTCGTGCCTGGTTTTGGCACCCGCGCCATTCACGCCGGCCAGCGGCCCGAGCCGCTTGCGGGCGCGATCATGACGCCCGTGTACCTCACGTCGACGTACGTCCAGGATGCCCTCGGCCAAAACAAAGGATACGAATACGCGCGGGGCAAGAATCCCACCCGCGAAGCGTTCGAGCGAAACATCGCGGCGCTCGAGAACGGCCGCCATGGGTTTGCGTTTTCGAGTGGTATGGGCGCCATCGATTCCATCATGAAACTGTTTCGGGCAGGCGATCACATCGTTTGCGCCGAGAACGTGTACGGCGGCACGTTCCGCCTGTTCGACAAGATTCTGCAGCACATGGGGCTGTCGTTCAGCTACGTGGATACGCGCGATCCGCAGCGCATCGCCGATGCGATGACGCCGACGACGCGCGCGGTGCTGGTGGAAACGCCCAGCAATCCGCTGATGCGCCTCACCGACATCGCGGCCGCCGCCCAGATCGCGCACGATCAGGAGGCGCTCCTCATCGTCGACAACACCTTCGCCTCGCCGTATTTCCAGCGCCCGCTCGATCTGGGCGCCGACATCGTCTTCCACTCGACGACAAAGTACCTGAACGGCCACAGCGACATGATCGGCGGTTGCGCCGTCGTGCGCGACGACGATCTCGCGGCCCGCCTGCAGTTCATCCACAACGCCGCCGGCGCGGTCGCTGGTCCGTTCGATGCCTGGCTCGCGCTGCGCGGCACCAAGACGCTGCACCTTCGCATGCGGCAGCACGACGTGAACGGCCGCGAGATCGCGAAGTGGCTGGCGCACACCGTCGGCGACGAAAACGTGTTCTACATCGGCCTCCCGTCGCATCCGCAGTACGAGCTGGCCAAGCGACAGATGTCGGGGTTCGGCGGCATGATCAGCGTGGAGCTGGGCACGCGCGAGCGCGCCGCGCACGTGCTCGATCGCGTAAGAGTGTTCGCGCTGGCGGAATCACTGGGTGGCGTCGAGTCCCTGATCAGCCAGCCGGCGGGAATGACGCACGCGTCGGTGCCGCCCGAGCGACGTGCCGCGATGGGGCTCTCCGACGGCTTGATCCGGCTCTCGTGCGGGGTCGAGGATACACCCGATCTGCTCGCGGATCTGGAGCAGGCGTTCGAAGGGCTGCCGGGAACCGCGAGTCGCCAAACGGGCGCCGGGAGAAAATCGCGCGACACTATCGGCGCGGGCAGCACGTAGTGTCATCCCGAGGAGCGAAGCGACGAGGGATCTTTCGTCTGGGTAGAGCGGCTGGTTTCTCCTGTCAGGCCCCTCTATCATGACGCCAGATTCGTCGCTTCGCTCGGAATGACACCAGCCGGGATTCCCGATGCCCAGAACTCAACTCGTCCAGATCTCGTCCCGCGCCTGGGAGCACCCCGCCGACCGCGCGGCGCTCAACACCCTGCGCGCGATCCCCGGCTTCGATGAAGTCGTGCGCAAAGTGGCGTCGTTCTTCGGCGAGCGCGGCGTTCGGCAGCTCTTTCTGGGCGACGCGGTCAAGGTCACGGCGGGGCAGCGGCCGAAGCTGAACGCGATGTGGACGGAAGTGCTCGAGACCCTGGATTGGCCCGAGCGCCCGGAGCTCTACGTTACCCAGACGCCGATCGTGAACGCCATGGCGGTCGGCTTCGAGAAGCCGTTCGTAGTCGTGAATTCAGGAATGCTCGAGACGCTCACCGACGAGGAGCTGCGCGCCGTCCTCGGCCACGAGCTCGGGCACATCATGAGCGGACATCCGACGTACACGACGATCGCGATCATTCTGCTCTACTTCGGCGTCAGCAACCTGCCGTTCCTCGCCGCGGTCGCCATCCTGCCCTTCCAGCTCGCGCTGCTCGAGTGGTATCGGAAGAGCGAATTCTCCGCCGACCGCGCCGGATTGCTGACCGTGCAGGACCTGAACACGGTGATGAGCACGGAGATGAAGCTCGCCGGCGGGCGCGAGTTCGGCGACACCCTGCGCGTCGAAGAGTTCATTCGCCAGGCCGAGCAATACGAGACCGGCGGCGATGCGTGGGACACGGTGCTCAAGATCATGAACACCGTCATGCGCACGCACCCCATGCACACGGTGCGCGCCGCGGAGCTCATGCGCTGGCATCGCGCCGGCGGCTACGACAAGATTCTCTCCGGCGACTACCTGCGCCGCGGCCAGAACGATCACGATCAACCGCTGTCGGAAGATTTCGCCGACGCCGCCGGCTATTACGGCGAAAAGACGCGCGAGACGATGAACACGTTCAAGGACAGCATCAGCAAGGCGCGTGATGCGGTGAGCTCGGCTTGGCGCAAACGGTAAAGGTACTGATCGTCGGCGGCGGCGGGCGTGAACACGCGCTGGCCTGGCGCCTGCTGCACGAAGGTCGATACGAGATCCTCGCCGCGCCCGGCAATCCGGGCATCGCGCAGCTCGGCAAATGCGTTCCAATCGGCGCCACTGAGGTCGAAGCCCTCGTCGCACTCGCGCGCGACGAACATGTCGCATGGACCCTCGTGGGCCCGGAAGCGCCGCTTGCCGCCGGCATCGCCGACCGCTTTCGCGCCGAGGGCCTCGCCGTGTTCGGCCCGACACAGGCCGCCGCGATGCTCGAGACCTCCAAGGCGTTTTCGAAATCTGTAATGATCGAAGCCGGCGTTCCGACCGCGCACGCGACCACGTGCGAGACGCTCCATGACGCCGAGCGCGCGATCGCCGAGATCGGCGCGCCGCTCGTCGTGAAGGCGTCGGGCCTCGCCGCGGGGAAAGGCGTCATCATTTGCGCGACGACCGACGAAGCCCAGCGCGCGGCCACCGCGATGATGAGCGACAACATCTTTGGCGACGCGGGTAATACCGTACTCATCGAAGAATTCATGGAAGGCGAAGAGCTTTCCATGTTCTTCATCACGGATGGCGAATTCACGGTCGCGCTCCCGCCGGCGCAGGACCACAAGCGACTGCTCGACGGCGACCGAGGCCCCAACACCGGCGGCATGGGCGCATACTCGCCGGTGTCGATGGTCCCGCAGAACGCAGCGCTGTTTTCCGACGTGCGGTCGCGTGTCGTCCAACCGACACTTCGAGCAATGCAAAGCCGTGGAACGCCCTTCACCGGTTTGTTGTACGTCGGACTGATGTTGACGGCGGACGGCCCCAGGGTTGTGGAATTCAACTGCCGCTTCGGCGACCCCGAGACACAAGTCGTCATGCCCGTGATTGCGGGTTCAGTCGGCGCGTTGATGCAGCGCGTTGCATGCGGTGAATCACTCGGGGCCGACAGCGTACTGGCGTGGCGCGGCGCCGCTGTGACGACGGTGCTCGCCGCGAGCGGATATCCCGAGAAGCCGCGGACGGGCGATGCGATCGAGATTCCTGACGCGCCGACCAACGTGCTCGTGTTCCACGCCGGCACAAAGCGCGGTCGCGACGGCCGTCTCGTTACGGCGGGCGGACGCGTCCTTGCCGTCACGGGGCTGGGCGACACGATCGAGGAAGCGCAGACCAGAAGTCAGCGCTTCGCGGATACCGTGCGCTTCGACGGCAAGCAGCATCGCAGCGACATCGCGTGGCGGGAACTGGCGCGCACGAGCAGCGCGATGAAGGGTGCCGGAGCTACCTGAGACCGAGACCATCGCGCGCGATCTCGATCGCGAGATCGCGGGGCGCCGCGTCAACACCGTCATCGTGACGCGCGGCGACGTCCTGCGCGAAGTCGGGCCGCTCGCATTTCAGCGTCGCGTGAGTGGAACGACGATTACGCGCGCGTGGCGGCGAGCCAAGCTCGTGATTCTGGATCTCTCGACGGGTGAGCGCATCGTGGTGCAGCCGCGCTTCACCGGCGCGTTGCTCATCGACGCCGGCGCCCTTCCTGATCAGGAGCGCCGCTATTCCACGCTCGAGCTCGTTCTCGACGACGGCCGCTCTCTCCACTACCGCGACATCCGACGACTCGGCACCGTCGCGCTGATGTCCCCGACACGATTCGCCGCCTACACCGCGCCGCTTGGCGTCGAGCCACTTGACCCCGCCTTTTCCGCAGAGCATCTATCGGTACTTCTTCGGGGCAGCCGGCAAGCCGTGAAGAAGGTGCTGATGGACCAGCGCGTCGTGGCCGGGATCGGCAACATCTACGCGAACGAATCACTCTGGCGGGCGGGGATCGACCCTTCGCGCGCCGCCAATCGCATCACTTCAACCGAAGCGCACGCCCTTCGCGACGCAATCGTCGGCGTGCTCGAGGAATCCATCGCGCTGCGCGGCACGAGCTTTCGCGACTATCGCGACGCCACCGGCCAACGCGGCGGATTCGTCGAAAAGCTCTCGGCGTACGGCCATGCGGACGACCCCTGCCCGCGCTGTGGACACCGACTCATCGGGACTCAAGCCATCGACGGACGAATGACCGTGTTATGCGCGCATTGTCAAAGGTAGCGCTGCTGCGTCCGCCGACGTCGGACGAGCAGCTCGCCGCCATGCGCACGCACGTGAAGTCGACGGCCGCGGACAAGCCGGGCGTCTACCGCATGATCGCCGCAGACGGCGAGATCGTGTACGTCGGCAAATCGAAACGCCTCCGCTCGCGACTGCTCAGCTACTTCCGCTGCGCGTTCCCCGAAGAGAAAGGCGCCCGCATTCTCCGCGACGCCGATCGCATCGAGTGGGAGTACACGCCGAGCGAGTTCGCCGCGCTGCTTGGCGAGTTGCGGCTGATCAAGAGGTACCGTCCGCGCTTCAACGTGGCGATGAAGCGCGATGGGCGGAACTACTGCTTCATCAAGCTCACGAAGGGGCCGGCGCCGAAGTTCGTCGTCGTACGCGGCCCGGGACACGATGACACGGCGATTTATTACGGGCCATTCCTGGGCGCGATGGGTGTGAACGAATCCGTCCGCGAGCTCAACGACGTGCTCGGCCTGCGCGATTGCGCCATCGACCAGCGCATGAACTTCGCCGATCAACCCGAGCTCTTCGACATCACGCCTCGCACGCCCGGCTGCATTCGCTTCGAGGTGAAAAAATGTCTGGGCCCGTGCGTCGGCGGTTGCACCGTGCAACAGTACGACGAACGCCTTGCGCTGGCGCGCGCCTTCCTCGACGGATCCAACGATGGTCCGATGGAGCATCTGCGCCGCGAGATGGAAGCAGCCAGCGACCGTCTCGAGTTCGAGCGCGCCGCGGCATTGCGCGACAAGTTGAAGCGTCTCGAGGCGCTCAAGCAGCAGTTCGGCCGTCTTCGCTTCGCGGTGGAAACGCTGTCGTTCGCGTACACCGTTCCCGGCGCCGAAGGCGACGATCGCGTCTATCTCATTCGCCGCGGCCGGGTGCGCGCCGAGGCGCCGCGTCCGACGACGCCTGACGATGCCGCGCGGCTGATGCAGATGATCGAGGATGTGTTCACACCCGTCGAGCGCGACACGGGCCAGATTCCAACGCACGAGATTGACGAGCTGCTGCTGTTGTCGTCGTGGTTCCGGCGTTTTCCGAACGAGCTCGAACGGACGAGCGCGGCTCGCGCTGTATCGCCGCTCGCCGTGGCATCTTGATGGCTCTGGCCGCCGCCGTTGGCGCGCCTCCTGCGATAGTGTCCAAATGCGCGGCGGGCGCGCGATGTTCCGGGGACACGTGGGGACGACAATGGCGACGACTTCCTGGCAGGCGACAACTCTGTTGAAATGCGTGAGCACGAAACCCTGGCTCGTCTATCCAGGATGCGACGAGCCCGGCGGCTGCCATGATCTCACGCTCGGTAAGATCTACGAATCGCTCGGGATCGAGGGCAGCGGGTCGTTCTACCGGATCATCGATGACTCGGGCGAGGATTATCTCTACCCGGTGTCGCATTTCAAGGAAGTGTAGTTGTCATCCTGAGGCGCAGCGACGGACAGGGGCCCTTCGCTTCGCTCAGGATGACACGCGGCCTTCGCTCAGGATGACAGCTCGATCAACGAGATAGACACCTCGCCTTGCACGATCGTCATCCGCGCCACACTCGGCAGCAAATTGAACCTCCGCGCGCCCGCGGCGCCCGGATTCACCACCCACCGCCCGCCTTCGTTCGTCACCAGCTGCTTGTGCGTGTGACCGTAGACGATCACATCGGCATCATAGCGCTCTAACAACTTCGCCGGCGTCGGACTTCCGACTTCGTGCCCATGACTCACGTGGACGCGCAGGCCGCCGATCTCCAGGTCGATCGCGGTCTCGAGGCGCGGTTGTCCCGGCGGATCCGTGTTGCCGTACACCGCGCGCACCGGCGCGATTGTCTCGAGCTCGTCGAGAATGTCGTCCCCGCCAACGTCGCCCGCGTGCAGAATCAGCTCGACCCCGGCGAGCGCCGCGTGCACATCCGGCCGCAACAGACCGTGCGTGTCGGAAATGAGCCCGATGACGTGCGTATGGGCGTCACTCACTCCAGCTCGGCCTCACCGCCCCAGCGCCGAGCAAGCTGGTTGGGCACGCCCAGGTGATCCATGACTCTGGCAACCATAAAGTTGACTAAGTCAACTATTTCTGCCGGGCGATGATAGAACCCGGGCGCCGCCGGCATCACGATGGCCCCCGCGCGCGTGACCGCGAGCATGTTCTCGAGATGTATCGCGCTCAGCGGCGTCTCGCGCGGCACCAGCACCAGCGGACGACGTTCCTTCAGCATGACGTCCGCGGCGCGCTCGATGAGCGATCGCGACGATCCCTGCGCGATCGCGGATAGCGTGCCCATCGAGCATGGACAGATCACCATGCCGGCGTTGAGCGCGGAACCGGACGCCGGCGCGGCGCCGCGATCGTCGTCCGAGAAGAGCCGCACATGCCGATCCCAGGCCGCCGCACCCACGCGCTCGCGCAATGCGTCGATCGAATCGATATCGGTTTCCGTGCGCAGCAGGCGGAATCCGTGACCGGATATGATGAGCTGCACCGACCGCTTCGCCTGGAGCAGGCCTTCGAGCAGGCGCACCGCGTATGGCGCGCCCGAGGCGCCCGTGATCGCGACGACGATCGGCCGGTCGCCCGCGCCGCGGTCACTCATCGAGCGAGGAGGTGCCCGGCGTAGAGCGCGGGCGTCGCGTTCACCAACCGCTCGACGAGCACGCACGCGAAGAAGACGATGCTGATCACGCCATTCATCGTGAAAAACGCCGCGTCGAGGCGCGAGAAGTCGTCGTGCTTCACGAGTGAGTGTTCGTAAACGAGCAGCGCCGCCGTGACGCCGACGCCGATCGCGTAATACGATCCGCCGGACGCCGACGCGAACGTCGCCGCGCCGACGAGTGCCAGGCACGTCACGGTGAGCAGATGCAGCGCGCGCGCGAACAGGAGCGCGCGCCGCTCGCCAAGAGTCGAGGGCAGCGAATAGAGGCCTTGCCCGCGATCGAATTCCACGTCCTGCAATGCGTACAGCACGTCGAAGCCGCCACCCCACGTCGCCACCGCGAGCGCCAGCGCGACGAGCATCCACCATGGCGTGCTCCACGCGCCAGTGATCGCCAGATAGCCGCCCACCGGCGCGATCGACATGCCGACGCCGAGCACGAGATGGCACCAGCGCGTGAAGCGCTTGGTGTAGCTGTAGAACATCACCCAGGCCAGCGCGAGCGGAGAGAGCATCGCGCAGAGCGGATTGAGACGCCACGCCGCGTAGACGAAGAGCAGCGACGCGACACTGACCGCCGCGATCGCCTCCGTGACGCGCAGCGCGCCACTCGGCAGCTCACGTTGGCGCGTGCGCGGATTGCGCGCGTCGATCTCGCGATCGACGATGCGGTTGAAGCCCATCGCGGCGAAGCGGGCGCACGTGAACGCGAGGACGATCCAGCCGATGCCGCTCCATGTCACCGGGGCGTGATAGGACGCGAGCACGACACCGACGAGCGCGAACGGCAGCGCGAACAGCGTGTGCGGCAGCTTCACGAAGTTGACGTACGTGACGAGTCGGGAGCCGCGGTGCGCGAAGGTCTGGCCTTCGCGCGATGGGCGGTGGGCGATGGGCGATGGGCGGTTAGTCATGGGATACCCAACGTGCTCCACATCGCGTCAACGCGTGCCTTCGTCTCCGCATCCATCTCGATCACGCCCGGCCACTCGCGCGTAAAGCCCTCTTCGGGAAGCTTCTTCGTCGCGTCCAATCCCATCTTCGAGCCATACGTGAACGCGCGGCTCGAATGATCGAGCACGTCCATCGGGCCCATCGTGAATCGCGCGTCGCGCTCGGGATCGATGTTGTTGAGCGCCACCCACCACGCTTCCTGCGGGTCGCGCACGTTCACCCACGCGTCGACGATGACGAGCACCTTGGCGAGCGACATCAACCCCTGCCCCCAGAGCGCGTTCATCACCTTGTACGCCTGACCCGGATACTCCTTTTTGATGGAGACGAATACGAGATTGTGAAAGATGCCTTCCGCCGGCATGTGATAGTCCACGATCTCGGGAATCGTGAGCTTGAGCAGCGGCAGGAAGATACGCTCAGTGGCGTGGCCGAGATAGAAGTCTTCCATCGGCGGCCGGCCGACGATCGTCGCGGGCATGATGGGATTTCGCCGCATCGTGATCGCCGTGACGTGCACCTGCGGATACAGATCCGCGAGCGAATAGAATCCCGTGTGATCGCCGAACGGTCCTTCGGTGACGAGCGCCTCCGCGGGATCGATATAACCCTCGAGCACGAAATCCGCCTCGGCAGGCACCTCGAGATCGCACGTGATCGCTTTCGTCAACGAAACCGGCTTGTTGCGTAGGAAGCCCGCGAATAGAAACTCATCGACTGTGGGCGGCAGCGGCGCGCTCGCCGTGTACATCGACGGCGGATCGGCGCCAAGCGCGATGCACACCGGCATCTTCTCACCACGCTCGGCCATCTCGCGCCAATGCGCGGCGCCCACCTTGTGGCGCTGCCAGTGCATCGCGAGCGTGGTCTTGCCCGTCTGCATGATGCGATACATGCCGACGTTTCGAATGCCGCGCTTGGGATCGCGCGTGATCACCATCGGGAAGGTGATGTACGCGCCGCCGTCCTCGGGCCAACACTTGATGAGCGGCAGCTTGTCGAGATTCACCTCGTCGCCGCGCCACACCACCTCCTGGCAGGGCGCATCGCCGCGCCGCATCCGCGGAGGAAACTTTCCCACCTCGAGCAGACGCGGCAGCATGGACAACTTCCCGATCAGCCCTTCGGGCACCTTCATCTCGAGCAGCTCGGTGATGCGCGCGCCGATGTCGTCCAGGTTGTCGACGCCCATCGACATGCTCATGCGGCGCATCGATCCGAACGTGTTGATGGCGACGGGAAACGCGGACCGTTCGCCGTTCATGAGCGTGACGTTCTCGAAGAGCAGCGCTTTGCCGCCGCTGGGTGACTTCATCACGCGGTCGGAGATCTCGCACAGCTCGAGCTCCGCGGACACGGGCCGAGTGATGCGGACGAGCTCACCGGCGGAGTCCAGCTGGTGGATGAACTCAGAAAGTGTGTCGGTCACGACGGGTGGCGAATAAAATCAAAAAATTCGCTCATTACAGAGTGGTCTCGCGTCGCTTGACGCCAACATGGATGGCCGCAATTCCAAAGGTCAGCCGCGACCATGTGACGTCCACGAATCCCGCATCCCGCATCCGACCCGCCAACTCTTCCTCGATGGGGAAATTCGCCACCGACCGCGGCAGATACTTGTACGCGGTTCCGTGACCGCTGATCAATCCGCCGATGAACGGCAGCACGTGATGGAAATACGCGTGATAGCCGGCGCGCACGACCGCCGATCGCGGCGTCGTGAATTCAAGAATCACGAAGCGTGAACCAGGTGCCAGCACGCGATGCACCTCGCGCAATCCCCGATCGAGCTCGGCGACGTTCCGAATTCCGAAGGCGACGATCGCGCCGGCTGCCGTATTATCGGGCAGCGGCAGATCGAGCGCGTCGGCAACGACCGGCGACACCACTGCCGGCGACGTCTTGCCCGCGCCCGCGCGCAACATCGGTTCGGCGAAGTCCGCACCGACAATCCGCCCGGCGAATCCCGGCTGCCCGGCCAACGCCGCCGAAACATCCAGCGTGCCGGCGCACAGGTCGACGTACGTCCCGCGCGGCGCCCGCTCCCAGCCCAGCGCCGCGATCGCCCGCCGACGCCAGCGCTTGTCGATGTTGAAGCTGAGCAGGTGATTGAGAAGGTCGTACCGGGGGGCGATCTCGGTGAAGATGCGCCGCACGTAGACGCGCTTCGCCTCGCCCCCGGCCGACGCTGCCTGCGCCGCTTCGGCCGCTTCGGCCGCTTCCGCTCTGTCCAACGCTCGTACTTCGCTGACGGGCATCGCCGAAAGTTGCCCGTGGCGTGACGGCCAAGCAAGGCAACGCGGCTGGTTTGTCACACCAGCGCCAAGTAGCTTGTGATCAACCGGCGATGCCTCCAGCCCTCGACCTCCTCAATCTTCCGGATGCCGACGTCGTCGCGCTGGCGCAGCAAGGCCGCGACGCCGCGTTTCGTGAGCTGATCCGCCGATACGAGCGGCCGGTTTTTTCGCTCATCTACCGCATGGTGCGCGATCGCGAGCTCGCCGAAGATCTCGCGCAGGACACGTTCATCAAGGTCCTGAACCACATCGATCGCTACCGGCCGGAGTTCAAGCTCTCGAGCTGGCTCTTCAAGATCGCCAACAACGTGGCGATCGATCACCTGCGGCGGCGGACGCTCGACACCGTGAGCATCGACGGGTCGCCGCACGCGCAAACAGCCGACGCGATCGAGGCGACGTCCATCGACGTCGTCGGCGACCGCGAGTCCGCGCTCGACGAGCTCGAGGCGCGCGAGATGGGTGCCTCCATCGAGCGCGCCATCGCCAGCCTTCGGCCCGAGTATCGATCGTGCATCATGCTGCGGCACGTCGAGGGGCGGTCGTACGAGGAAATCGCCGCGACCCTCGACCTGCCCCTCGGCACGGTCAAGACGTACATCCACCGCGCCCGGCACGAGCTCCGCCGGGCGCTCGAACATTTGCGAGCCGATTCAGGCTAAGCCGGAATTCCGAGCGAAGGTGCGAAGCGCCGAAGTGAGGAACCACCTACTAGTGCGACAGATCACACCGTTAAGAAAATCTCCCGTTTGTACTGAAACGAATTTGCTACTTGCTCCGTAAGCCATTCCGGAGACTCCATGAATCACAGGCACCTGCTTCCAGACGAGATCGACCTCCTCCTCGATGACGAGGTGGGCTTCGGGGTAAACCCCCTGAAAGCCCATATTCGCGATTGTGCCGAATGCCGCGCGAAGGTCGATGAAGCCCGCTTCGTCGTGGATGCGCTCGAAGATCTCCCCCATTTCGCGCCGGCGCACGACTTCTCCAACCGGGTCATGCTCCAGGTCCCGGTGTTCGTGCCCTGGCACGTCACCGCCCGCGACACGGTCGCCCAATACATCCCACGGTCCCGCTCGGCACGAATCGCCGTCGGGGCCTTGGCCGCGTCGTTCATGTCGGTCGTCACGCTGGCGATTCTCTGGATCGCCACCCAGACGGACGCGCTCGTGGTGGCGTCCAGCGCCGCCGGCGATCAGGTCAAGGGCGTCGTGTTCGACGCAGGCCAGGCGATTCTGACCACCGTGTTCGGTGATCAAATGTTTACGGTCATCCAGCGCACGGGCACCATCGGCATTTTCGTCGCCGTTCTCGGCCTCGTGGCCGCGACCGGCGCGTCGATCGCCGGACTCAGCGCTCTCGCGACCGCATCCAGCCGCCGCCGGGCGTAACCATGCGCGCCCTGCTCGCCTTCGCCGCACTGGCGCTCGGTAGTCTTCGGGCTCCGGCGCAGGCTCCTGCTCCAGCGCAGGCCACTCCCCCTGCTGCCCCGGCCGACACGGCCGCGTTGTCGAACGAGATCGCCAGGCAGCGCGCCGCCGGCGACACGCATCTTCCCGACGCCGATCACTTCACGTTTGGCGATCGCGTCATCAAGGCAGGCACCAGCGTCGACGGACCAATCGCCGTTGCCCGCGGAAACCTCGACGTCTATGGCACGGTCAACGGCGACGTCGCCGTACTGGACGGCGACATCCACGTGCATCGCGGCGCCCGCGTCATCGGCGATGCGTGGGCGGCTGATGGCCGAGTGATCATCGACGGCGGCGTGATCGACGGTCAGAAGCGCGCGATCAACGCCACGCCCGCGCTGCCGGCGCCAGCGAGTCCACCGCTCGGCACCTTGGGTTCGGTGAAACTGACCATCGGCTGGTTCGCGGTGCTGATCATCATCGGACTCGGCGTGATGATCTTCGCCGAAGCGAACCTCGACGGCGTGGTGATCGCACTCGAACGTGGATTCGGACGCGCCTTCTGGATTGGCGTCCTGGGGCAGCTCCTCGCGCTTCCGGGATTGCTCGTGCTGGTCGTCGCTCTGGCGATCACGGTGATCGGCGGTCTGTTGATTCCGTTCGCGATCGTGGCATACGTGATCGCCGCCGCGGGGCTCGTGACGCTCGGATTTCTCGCCGTCGCTCGACTCACGGGCGGAGCGTTTGCGTCGGATCGCGGAACGACCTCACCACGCGGCGTGCATCTTCGCGCGTTGTTCATCGGTCTCGTCGCATACTGCGCCGTGTGGCTGATTGCCGCGGCGTTTGCGTGGAATCCGGTGGTGTCGGGGATTCTTCGCCCAATCGCGATCGCGGTCACGTGGGTCGCGGCGACCGTTGGTCTCGGCGCCACGATCACCTCGCGCGGCGGCACCGTCCGCCCCGGCGCGGGATCGGCGAAGTCGTCGACCGACGAGTTTGCCTGGCAGACGCCGACGCCGGTCACTGGTGTCGCGGCGTCGACGCGGCGGGTCGCCAGCAGCAGATAGTCAGTCCGCGGCACATAGCGAGACGGCAAGGGACCGCACGGCGGAATATCCCTTGCCCGTCCCGTTGCCTATGACGCTCTGGGGATATCGCCTTGGCCCGTTGCTGAAGAAAACGGCGCGCGAAGTCGGCGACGACAACGTCACGACGCTCGCCGCGTCAGCCGCATACAACTTTTTCTTCTCGCTCTTCCCGCTGCTGCTCTTCCTGGCGCCGCTTCTGAGCCTCGCCGGGAACAAGCAGCAGATGGTCGGCTGGCTGATGGGTGAGCTCGTCTCGGTGCTTCCGCCCGACCAGATCGACGCGGTGCGCAAGATTCTCGAGCGCGTGGTCTTCGCGTCGAATGCGCCCGGCTTGATGTCGGTCGGCTTGCTGCTGGCGGCGTGGTCGGGCTCGAACATCTTCGGCACGCTCATGGGCGCGTTGAACACGGCGTACGACGTGCGCGAAACACGTTCGTGGATTCGCCAGCAGCTCATACGGCTCGCGGCCTTCGTGGCTGGTGGTGTGATCGTCGCCATTTCGACCGTCGTCTTTCTCGACGGCGAATCCGTCGCGAACTGGATTGGCGGCGCCATGCGACTCGGCCCGGTATTTCTGTGGACGTGGAAGGTGCTCCAATTCCCGCTCGCGTTCGTCGGCGTCACGGGCCTGGCGTTCATGACGTACTACTTATTGCCGAACGTGCGCCAGCACACGGGACAGCTGCTCGTGGCGGCGATTACGACGACCGTGTTGTGGGTGGTGGCGACGCTGCTCTTTCGGTTGTACGTGAATCACTTCCCGCCGAACGCGGCGTACGGATTGATCGGCGGCGTGATCATTCTGTTGACGTGGATGTACTACACGATGTTCGTGGTGCTGCTGGGCGGCGAGCTCGCGTCCGAGCTCCACCACGGAACCGGGGCGATCGATCCGGACAAGGGAGCTGTGTATCTCGGGCGGATTGTCACGTAACAGCATACCACGGACGAACGTCGGACCACTGCCGACAGGCACGGAGACGGCGTGAACTGCGGTTAACTGCCGTTGAAAGGCTCTCTTAGGAATTCCCTCAGGATGCTTGCATTCGTGAAGCTTAATGATGGTTTTCTAAAGAAGTTTTTTTTCAACGGCAAACGCCGTTCATCCGCTGTCTCCGTGCCTGTCCGTGGACGTCGGATGGTTGTCCGTGGTCAAAATGACCTTCGTCCCTCGTACAATGCCAAGCGATTCGGCAGCGCTTCCATCCCGAACAGCGACTTCGATGAACCCGGTGGATCCAACGACCGCGACCGGTTGACCTGGCGCCACCTCAGCGTATGTGTGGCGAACGGGAATCGCACGTCCATTCACGGTCACCATCCCACCCTTCAACGTGATCAGATTCGTGATCCCGTTCCCAAACCGGTCCACCACGATCACCTGCCCTTCGATCGCGCCATCCGCGATTCGGCGCGGTTCGGGCGTGCGATGAATGATGGGATCATCGACCACCCGTCCAAACTCGTCGATGGACTCGCCGAGCGCGATCGCGGCCGCCGCGGGAGCGAAGACGTCCCGCCCGTGGAACGTGAAGGAGGCCGACGGCGGCACGGGCAGCTCGATCACGCGTGCTCCGTGAACGACGAGCGCCGGCGACAACACGCCGTTGTCCGGCCCTATTAGAAAATGCTCATCGCTGGCGATCGCCAGCCCGCGTCGCGCCGAACCGACGCCCGGATCGACGACGACGATGTGGATCGTCCCCGCCGGGAAACGCCGCCAGACGCGCGCCAGCGTGAGCCGCGCGCGCTCCACGTCCTGCGGCGGAACGTCGTGCGTGATGTCCACGATCTCGATGTCTGCACCGCTCGACAGGAGAATGCCCTTCATCTCGCCGACGTAGCCGTCGACGGTTCCAAAGTCGGTGAGCAGTGTGATGACGCGACTCATATTTAGTAATCTGCGGAATTCCGAGCGAAGGTGACCAGCGCCGCAGCGAGGAACAATCTCACAACGCTTTGCGCTTCCAGCGTCCAATGCGCCAGAGCGACGCCATCGCCACGCCGCGGCCGACGGCCGTCAGCGAGATCACCCACCAGATTCCCGCGCTGCCCCATCGCGTCGCGGCCCAACCCGCGAGCGGAATGCGCGACGCGGTCAGCGCCGTCGACGCGAACATCGGCGGCACCGTCTCGCCGGCGCCGCCGAGCGCGCCCTCCAACACGATCTCCGAACACACCGCCAGCTGGGAGATCGACGCAATCCGCAGATACTTGACCGCTTCGGCGATGGTCGCGGGATCGCTCGTGAACAACGACGCGAACTGCCGTGGAATCGTCAGCTCGAGCACGAACGTGACGACGCCGAGCAGCGTGCAGAACCCGGTCGCCATCCATCCGGCGCGCGCGGCGCGATCAGGCCGATGCGCGCCGAGATTCTGGCCGACGATCGCCGCCGTCGCCGCGCCGAACCCGACGCCGATCATGAACAGCCAACTCTCGACGCGGTGGCCAATGCCGAGCGCGGCGAGTGCCGGTGTGCCGAACCGCGTCGTCGTTCGCGTCAGAAATACATAGATCAAACTGAAGGTCATCCCGGTGATCGCCGTCGGCAGCCCGACGCGACATACCGGCCAGATGCGACTCCAGTGCAGCCGGCCGACGCGCAGCACGCCGCGCCGTGTCGCGATGGCGGTGCCCATGACGAACGCCGCGCCGCGCGTGCTCAGCGTGGCGATCGCGGCGCCGGAGATGCCCAGCCGCGGAAACGGTCCCCAGCCGAGAATGAGCGCGGGATCGAGCACCAACGTCACCGCGACGGACGCGAGCAGCAACACGAACGGCGTCTTGGTATCTCCGGCCGCGCGGAAGCTCGCGTCGACGGCGAAGAATCCGTAGATGAGCGGCGTACCGATGAGATACGTGTGCAGATATGCGCGCCCGAGCGCGGTGACGTTGGGGGGCGTGTTCATCATCGCGAACAAGGAATTGAGCGCGAAGCTCCCGGCGACGCTCACCGCGGCGCCGAGGATGACCGCGAACACCATGGTGTCGCCGGCGAGCCGAGCTGCTTCGTCGCCGCGTCGTTCGCCGTACCGCCTCGCCGCCACCGCCGTGAGGCCGACACCGATCATCTCGGCCAGCGAGACGATCATCCAGATCCAGAACAACGACGTCGACACCGCGGCCAATCCCGACGGCCCGAGTCGCGTGCCGACCCAGAATGCGTCGACCGACGCGAACAACGTCATCAGGAGCGATGATGCGACGGCCGGTAGGGCGACACGCAGAATGGTGCCGCGCAGCGAATCGGTGACGAGATGCGCCGCCTCGCGATCGTCGCTGACCGCGACGGGCGCCAAGCCTTCGTGCGGCTCGACCGGAAGCGCGAGGGCCTTCGTCGGATCGAGCACGTGGGCGACTACCGGCTGGCGGCCGCTCCGAAGTGCTCCACCACGCGCCGCGCGATCGACGTCAGCGCTTTGGCCGCCGACGAATCGCGGTCCGATTCCACGATCGGCGTACCTGTATCACCGCCATGCATCACGCGCGGATATAGTGGAATCTGCCCCAGCAGTGGCAGCTTCAACTCGGTGGCCAGTCGCTCGCCGCCGCCCGATCCGAAGATCGGTGTCGGCTTGCCGCAGTGCGGGCACTCGAACCAGCTCATGTTCTCGACGACGCCGATCACGGGCACGTTCACGCGCTCGAACATTTTCGCGCCGCGCAACGCGTCGCCGACCGAGACTTCCTGCGGCGTGGTGACGATGATCGCGCCGTTCACCATCGTCGCTTGCACGAGCGTGAGCTGCGCGTCGCCCGTGCCGGGCGGCAGGTCGACGATGAAGTAGTCGAGCTGGCCCCAGGCGACATCGCGCAGAAACTGCGTGATGATCTTCATGATGATCGGCCCGCGCCAGATCGCCGGCTGATCCTTGTCGATCAGGAAGCCCAGGCTGATGAGCTTCACCCCGTGCGCCTCGAGCGGAACGATCTTCTCGTTGATCACCATCGGCGGCTCGTTCACACCCATCATCAGCGGAACGTTCGGCCCGTAAATGTCCGCATCCATGAGGCCGACGCGCGCGCCCGACTGGGCGAGCGCCACCGCGAGATTGACCGACACCGTCGACTTGCCGACGCCGCCCTTGCCGCTCGACACGGCGATGACGCGCCCGAGGTTGGGATACGCGACCGGCGTCGGCGCGGGCACGCGCGCCTGCTGCGCCGGGCGGTCGTCCATCACCGGCAGCGCGCGGCTCGCCGCCTTCCGGTTCGGCGCGAAGGCCGCGGCGTCGCCGACGTCGACCGTCACGTCCGTCACGCCTTCAACGTTCTCTAACGCCTGGCGGACGGCGCGCGCGAGTACCGGGTCGTCGCCGGGCTCCAGCAGCAGCGTCAATCGCACCTTTCCCGACGTCGTCGTGGCGACGTCGCGCACCGCGTCGCTTTCCAGCACATTCCGCCCGGTGCGCGGGTGTCGAACGCGCGCCAGGGCGTCCTGGACGCGGCCCTGCAATGGAGTAGCCATCTCAAGCCATCTCAATTCGTCTGTGAAAGAAACTGCCGCGCGGCCTGGACCACGCGCGTCCGTACGTCGTCGAGCGAGCCGGCGATGAGCGCGCCCGACGCCTTGGCGTGTCCGCCGCCGCCGAACTGCCGGGCAAATGCATTGACGTCGATAGATCCCGTGCTGCGAAACGAGATTTTGACCTTGCCGTAGCCGAGATCGCGAAAGAACAGCGCCATGCGCGTTCCCGCAATGGACCGTGCGTGCTCCACGATCCCGTCCAGGTCTTCCTGCCGGACATTATACTTCTCTAATGCCCCGGCGTTCATCGACAGCCACGTGAGACCCACCGAGTCGTCCACACCGAGCGAATCGAGTACCTCGCCGAGCAGGCGCACGCGGCCCGCCGGCGCCGAGGCGTAGATCCGGACGTAACTCTCCTCGGGATCGACGCCGGTCGCCAGCAAGTCGGCGGCGATGGCGTGGCAGCGCGGCGACGTATTGCTGAAGCGGAAGCTGCCGGTATCCGTCAGAATTGCCGCGTACAGCGACTGCGCGATCGCCGGCGTGAAATCGAAGCCCAGCACGCAGCCGAAGTCGTACACGAGCTCGCCCGTGGCGCACGCGGTGACGTCGGTGAGGATGATGTTGCCCGCCGGATCATCGGACGCGATGTGATGGTCGATCACCAGCTTCGGCACGTCGAGCTTGCGAACGGAATCGGCAAGATGGCCCAGGCGCTTCACGTCGCTGATGTCGAGCACGATCAACATGTCGATGCCGCGCAGCGCGTCCGTTCCCTTCGCCGTCATGTCCTTCACATCGTCGCCGAGCAGGTAGTCGAACAGCGTCGGCCACGGCGTGGGGTTGACGATGCGAACGTCGAGCCCGCGCTGTGCGAGCATGCGCGCGAGCGCCGTCTCGGAGCCGCAGCCGTCGCCGTCGGCGTTCATGTGCGTCGACAACGCGACGCGCCGCCCGGGCACCAGCTCCCGATCGAGCTGATGAATGGCGGCGCGGCGTGCTTCGGGGATCGTGAGGTATTCGCGGGCGATATGCGTCATGATGGAATTGAAAACGGCGTCCGGGAGAACCCCCGGACGCCGTCTCAAACATAACGCCCTGCGAACCGGCGCAGTCGGTGATCGCCGGGATCAGTCGGCGGCCACCGGCGTTGCGCCCGTGTACTCCGTACCGATGTGCGAATGTGTACGCCCGTACGTGAAGTAAATCACCAGGCCGATCACGAGCCACACGATGAGCCGCGCCCAGTTCGTCCATCCAAGGCCGTAGATCATCGCGCCGCACACCACGACGCCCAGCGTGGAGACCACCGGCACAGCCGGCGTCTTGAACGCGCGAGGCAAATCCGGCCGTTTGACGCGCATGATCCACACGCCGATGCAGACGAGGATGAACGCGAACAACGTTCCGATCGACGTCATCTCGCCGACGATGTCGCCGGGAATGAAGCCCGCGAAAATCGACGTGAGCACGAAGAAGAGCATGTTCGATTTCCACGGCGTGCGGAACTTCGGATGCACGTCCGAAAACACCTTCGGCACCAGGCCGTCGTGGCTCATCGTGTAGAACACACGCGACTGGCCAAGGAGCATGACCAGGATGACGGACGAGAACCCGGCGAGAATGGCGACCGTGACGGACTTGGCCAGCCAGCCGTAGCCGATCATGTATTTGGCGATCGCGAACGTCACCGACGCTTCCTTGCCCTGCGTGCGGAAGTCGTTCACCGTCGCGACGCCGCTCAGCACGTACGAGAAGAGCACGTAGAGCACCGTGCAGATGACGAGCGAGCCGAGAATGCCGATGGGCATGTCGCGTTTGGGATTCTTCGCTTCCTGCGCCGCGGTCGACACCGCGTCGAATCCGATGAACGCGAAGAACACCACCCCGGCGGCGCCCAGAATGCCCATCATGCCGCCGTACTTGAGCGTGATCCCTTCAGGCGTCGTATACGTCGTCGGCGCCGGAATGAACGGGGTGTGGTTGGCCGGATTGATGAATCCCCAGCCGATCACGATGACCGTGATGACGATCGCGACCTTCGTGATGACGATGATGTTGTTCACCCACGCCGATTCCTGCGTGCCGCGCACGAGCAACAGCGACAAGACGAGCAGAATGCCGATCGCGGGAATGTTCACGATTCCGTGAACGCCGGCCGCTCCTCCGACCGCCGCCGCCGACTCGAAGGGCGAGTGATACCACTGATACGGTACGTGAAGTCCGAAGTATTCCAGAACTTTGTTGAAATACTCGCTCCATGCGATGGCGACGGTGGCCGCGCCGACCGCGTACTCGAGCACGAGATCCCAGCCGATGATCCACGCGACCAACTCGCCCATCGTGACGTACGAATACGTGTACGCCGACCCCGCGATTGGAATCATCGACGCGAACTCGGCGTAGCACAGGCCGGCGAAGGCGCAGCCGATGCCCGCGACGACGAACGAGATCGTAACCGACGATCCCGCGCGTTCGGCGATTGCGGCCGCGGTTCGCACGAACAGCCCGGCGCCGATGATCGCGCCGATACCCAGGGCGATCAGTGCGCCCGGGCCGAGCGTTCGCTTGAGGCCCCTGCCGCTCTCACCTTCGGCGGCACTGTCGGCGATGAGCCGATCGATGGATTTGGTCCGAAAAAGTCCCTCAGCCACGCCCTTCCTCCTTGGGTAGTCGATAAGCCGGCAGGCGATTTGTATGCAATTTTGCGCGCGCGATGTCTCGTGTCAATGCGAGACTCCCGTTCAACGAAAAGCTTACGCGGAAACCGAACCCGGCGTTAGAGAGCGTTTAGAGCGCTCGGGAAGCGTTAGAGACTGTAGTTCGGTGCTTCTCGCGTGATCTGGACGTCGTGCGGGTGTGACTCGCGAAGACCCGCCGCGGTGATGCGAACGAATTCGGTCTCGGTTCGCAGCGCGTCGATCGTCGCGCACCCAACGTAGCCCATGCCGCTGCGAAGTCCACCGACCATCTGGAACAACACGTCGGACACCGGACCACGGTACGGCACCCTGCCCTCGATGCCTTCCGGTACCAGCTTCTTGGGGGACAGCTCGCCTTCCTGGAAGTACCGGTCGGCACTTCCGTCCTGCATGGCGGAGAGACTGCCCATGCCGCGCACCATTTTGAATCGCCGGCCTTCGAGGAGGAAGGTCTCGCCAGGGCTTTCTTCCGTCCCGGCGAGCATGGAGCCCATCATCACGCTCATCGCGCCCGCGGCGAGCGCCTTGACCGCGTCACCGGAGTATTTGATACCGCCGTCGGCGATGACGGGCACATCGCCCGCGCCTTCGACGGCGTCGAATACCGCGGTGAGCTGCGGAACGCCGACGCCAGTGACGACACGCGTCGTGCAGATCGAGCCTGGTCCGACGCCCACCTTCACCGCATCGACGCCGCGCTCGACGAGCGCTTCGGCCGCCGCGCGCGTCGCGATGTTGCCGACGACGAGCTGAATGTCGGGGTACGCGTTGCGCACCTGGGCGGTGGCGTTGAGCACGCCGTCGCTGTGACCGTGCGCGGTGTCGATGATGATCGCGTCGACGCCGGCATCGATCAGTGCGCGCGCGCGATTCATGTAATCGCCGGCCGCGCCGATCGCCGCCGCGACACGCAGCCGACCGAAACGATCCTTGTTCGCGTCCGGATACTGCCGGCGCTTGTGGATGTCCTTGATGGTGATGAGGCCTTTCAGCACGCCGCTCGAGTCGACGACGGGCAGCTTCTCGATGCGATGCTTCGCGAGAATCTGCTCCGCCTCGTCGAGCGTGGTGCCTTCGCGCGCGGTCACGAGGTTGGAGCTCGTCATCGCCTCGCGAAGCGGCCGGTCGAGATTCCGCTCGAACTGGAGGTCGCGGTTGGTGATGATGCCGACCAGGCGCTCATCCTCATCCACGATCGGCACGCCCGAGATGCGAAAACGGTGCATGAGCGCAGTGGCTTCACGCACCGTATCGGTGGGTCTCAGCGTGATCGGCTTGAGGATCATGCCGCTTTCGGATCGCTTCACGCGATCGACTTCGGCCGCCTGCCGATCGATCGACATGTTCTTGTGGAGCACGCCGATGCCGCCGGCGCGGGCCATCGCGATCGCCATCTCGGATTCGGTGACGGTGTCCATCGCCGCCGAAATGAGAGGAATACGAAGCTCGATGCCACGGGAGAATTTCGAGACGACGGAGACGTCGCGCGGGTGCGGCAGCGAATGTCGGGGAACGAGCAGGACGTCATCGAACGTCAGGGCGAGATCTTCGCGCACTCGCGAGGCGCCGCCGGTTCGGTCCTGAAGACGCGAAGGCCCGCTCGCCTGGACGGAGGCTGCGGGCCGAGATGGATGGTGAGTTCTGGTCGCCATGGCGAAAGGTAGGCGCGCGACCCGGGCAAGTCTAGGTGACGCCCACGAGGCTCACCGCCCGATCATCTTGAGGCGCCGGCGAATGCGCTTGGGCAAGAAGAACGCGGCCGCCGCGAGCACGCCGCGGAGATTCAGGTCGGCCAGATCCGACGCTTCGCCGGTCCAGTGATCCAACAGCACGGGTCGTCCGGCGTTCGCGATCAGGCGCTGCAGCGCGAGCACGAGAATGTACACGTCGTCGATCTCGCCGAAGAACGGAATGAAATCGGGAATGAGGTCGATCGGCATCACGATGTACGCGATCGCGCCAAGCACGATCATCTTGTCGACCATCGACACACGCGGATCGCGCGCGAGGCCCGCCAACAAGCGCACATACTGCGGGAGCTGCCGGATGTAATACATCACCGTGCGCTTGGCGCCCGTGCGCGGCGTGCCGACCGCCGGACTCTCGGCCGAACCGCGGCGAGCGCCGGATGCGCGTGTGCCAGCGCGTGCGGTGCCAGCGCGTGCGCGAGTGGCCATCAGAGCTTCTCTCCCGATCCGCCTGGATCCTTGGTTTCGTGTGCTGGCGATGACGCATTGTCCGGCGTCGAGGGCGGCGGTCCTGAGAACCGCTGCTCCGCCGTCGTACGCGCGGTGTTCACCAGATCGTTCGCCATGTTCTTGCCGGTTTCCACGGCGCTATTGAGCGCGGTGGCGGCGCGATTCAAAAATCCAACGGTCTCGGCGATCGCGCTGGCCGAGACTTTTCCGGCGCGCAGACGATCTTCGATCGTCTCGGTGAATCGCGTGAACGCGCTGGCGTTCGGCGCCGGGCGCTCGGCGTAGCGCGACTCGAGGAACTCCACGTAGTCGAGCACCTGGTATCCGCGCTCGTCCGACAATGTCTCCAGCTTTCTGAGAATGCGGTCGCGCAGATGGTCGTTCATTCGGTCAGTCGCCCGTTAATTGTTCCTCGCTTCGGCGCTTCGCACCTACGCTCGGAATGCCGCCGCGAAAATCATCCCGTCCAACGCGATCGCTTCCCGCGTGCATCGATGTGCACGTACGGCGTACGGTAGTGCCGGCTCGTGTACAACCCAAGCCCACCCACGAGATCGGGATGCTCGCGCTCCACCTGCTCGACGGCGCGCGCCACCAACACTTCGTCACGCAATGTCACGCGTCCATCACCATCGGCGTCGATCGCGACGTCAGCAGCATCGCCATACTGATGCCGGCTGTCGCGCGCCGCACGCCATACGCCGTGATTATGCGCGGGCGTACGGAAACCGCTGTGCACGTCAAATGCCACATCGTTCGGCAATGGGCCTTGGTCGTCGGGCGCGTCTGCCTCATCGACCGCCGTCATGGCGGCACGGCCACCCACCTTCGCCAGGACGAGCTCCAGCTTATCAAGCAGGCGCGGGCTCAGCGCGACGTACTTGGGCCACACGTTCGCCTGGTTGTCGTGCGTGACGAAGTCGCCAAGCCGCAAATGCGTGCTGACGCGGAGACTCAGATCCGACGGATTCACCTCGAGGAATCCCGCCGGATGCTCGTCGCGATGACCGAACCGCTCGGCCAGATACGTCCCGATGTGATAGCCGTTCAACACGCCGCCGACCTTTTCGCGAAACGGAACCATCACCGCGAGCGTGGGCTGCGAGATGATCTGCCGCTCGAGTCCGCGAACGATCGCCAGGCGATAGTACCCGGGCTGTGACGGCGTGACGAATGTCGAGCCGTTCACCGGCTGCGGAATGGTGGCGGTGGTCGTATCGCGGACTGGAACCCACTCGTACGTCAATGACGCCGGGTCGCCGCTCACCTCGAGCGGAAACTCGACGCTGGCGTCCGGCATCGCGAAACGAAAGCGCACGGCGCGGCTCGTTCCGAACGCATTGCCTGAAGGACCGGCGCTCAGTCGCGAGACCTCGTTCGCGACCGCCGCGAACGGTGCGGTCGGCGCTGCCTGACCAGGGCGAACGAACGGGCCAATGCCCAGCACCGCCGCGACCGCCGCCAGCAACGTCGTCCACGCCATGCGCTCCAGGCGGCTCATGAGGCGAGCACCGCGGTGTGCTCGGGCGAATGGCCGTTGAGTTGGCGGAGGGAGATGAACATCGCGGAAATGTGGGCGGCGGAGAGTAATTCAGAGTAATTCGGCGGGACGCGCGAGTGCACCAGTCATGTGCCTGCACATTTATTCGCGCGTGTGCTTGCGGTGTGCTTGCGAGACGACCCGTAAATCCAGTTCGCAACGGAATTTACGACCGGCCTGCCGAGGCTGCCACGGTTCGCCAGGCTCGGCTGCGACGGATGATGCACTCGAGGGCTGCCGAACATGTACATTTCCGCCTCCGGCGTGCGCAGCGATGTATCGCGGATCACGCCGGAATCGCGCTGCACCACCGACGTTGCCGCTCTCGACCAGCACATCACCACCATACCACCGACACGCCGCCCCGACACGTGCCCCAAAGTCCCGTAGTTCTGATCGTGCTGGATGGTTGGGGTTACCGCGCGGAACGCGACGGGAATGCGATCGCGCTGGCGAACACGCCGACATGGGACGCGCTCGTCGCGAATCATCCGCGGACGTTGCTCGAGGCATCGGGGCTCGCCGTCGGACTGCCCGCCGGACAGATGGGCAACAGCGAAGTCGGACACCTCAACCTCGGCGCCGGTCGCGTGGTGAGGCAGGACCTCGTACGGATCGGCGAGTCGATCAAGAACGGTGGATTCTTCGACAATCCGGTGTTCGTCAACGCGTGCGCGCATGCCACGAAGCACAACGGCACCGTGCACATCATGGGGCTCATCGGCTCGGGTGGCGTGCACGCGCTCGACCGGCATCTCTTCGCGCTCATCGATCTCTGCGCGAACCACGGCGTGCATCGCATCGCGATCCACGCGCTCATGGACGGCCGCGACACGATGCCGCGCTCCGGTCTCGGCTACATGCGCGAACTGCTCGCGTACGCCGAGAATCGCGCGGTCGTCGCGAGCCTTGGTGGGCGGTATTTCGGCATGGATCGCGACAAGCGGTGGGATCGCACCGAAAAGTGGTATCGCGCCGCGGTCGATGGCGTCGGGCCCGAAAGCACGGATCCGCTGGACGTGATCAGAGCGGCATACGAGCGCAACGAGACCGACGAGTTCATCACGCCAACCGTGATCGTGCGCGACGGAAAGCCGGTCGCGCCGATGCGCGACGGCGATTCGCTCATCTGCTTCAACTATCGCGCGGATCGCATGCGGCAGATCGTGCGGGCGCTCACGCAGCCGGACTTCGACGGCTTCGACGTGAGCAGCCGGCCGACGCTCGATGTGGTTACGATGACCACCTACGATCGGACGTTCGATCTGCCCGTCGCGTTTCCGCCGCAGTCGATGGTGAACATCGTCGGCGAGGTCGTGTCGAAGGCGGGCATGCGAAATCTGCGCACGGCGGAGACGGAGAAGTACGCGCACGTCACGTACTTCTTCAACGGAGGCATCGAGACGCCGTTCCCCTGCGAGGATCGCGAGCTGGTGCCGAGCCAGAAGGTCGCGACGTACGACCTGAAGCCGGAGATGAGCGCCGCGGGCATTACGGACGTCTTGTGCGGCGCCATCGAAAAGCGCGAGCACGACTTCATTCTGTGCAACTACGCCAACGCCGACATGGTCGGACACACGGGTGTGATGCCCGCCGTGATCACTGCCGTCGAGACGGTGGACCAATGTCTGGCGCGCGTGATGAAGTCCGCCGAACGAGTCGGCGCTCGTCTGCTCGTGACGGCGGACCACGGCAACTGCGAGATGATGATCGACCCGGAAACGGGTGGGCCGCACACCGCTCACACCAGCAATCCGGTGCCGTTCATCCTGATAGATTCGACGGAGTCGTCTGCACGGCCCCTTCGCTCGGGCGGTGCACTCTGCGACGTCGGCCCCACCATTCTGTCGATGCTCGGCCTCGAGCAACCTGCGGAGATGACCGGGGTAGACTTGCGAAACCTGGGACGGGGAGCACGCGCGTGAACAGACGCCTGGCGTCGATGGTCGTTGGACTCGTTGTCGGTGGATTCACGAACGCCGCCGCGCAGACAGGCGGTGGCCAGGTCGGCTATCCGCCGACGCGAAGCCCGTACGTGGACCTGGAGCAATCGCAGGAGCTCACGATCTTCGGCGGGCAGTATCACGCGCACCGTGATCCAGTCGGGGTCGGGCCGCAGAGTGGCCCGATCTTCGGCGTGCATTACGAGTGGCGCGCGGGTGGGCCGGCGCATCTGGTGGCCGAGGTGGCGCGGATCAACTCCGATCGCGACATGATCAATCCGTTCGCGCCGCCGGCCACACGATTCGTCGGCACGGCCAGCCGTCCCCTCTACAGCGCGGACTTCGATCTCGGACTGAGCCTCACGGGCAGCAAGAGCTGGCACAGCTTCGTTCCCGAGATCGCGAGCGGGATCGGTTTCATCAGCGACTTGCGGACAGCGTCGGATTCTGGCGGGTTCAGGTTCGGCACCCGCTTTGCATTCAACATGGCTGCCGGGCTCCGGTATGTGCCGGGCGGTGGACGACGCTGGCAGATTCGCGGCGACATCAAGGATCGGCTGTACACGCTCGCGTATCCGCAGACGTTTTTCACGGCGCCGGCGGGTGGCACGGCCGTGTTGACGACGGCGCAGGCGAAGTCGTTCTGGACGAACAATCCGACTTTCACACTCGGCTTGTCCTACTTGTTCTAGCTGCGCGGCGTAGCGCGAGCGGCGAGTCGGCGCGCCGGGTCAACCACGGGTGACTCATGGCACGCGACTTTGAGAACATCGACGACATCGACGATCTGAGCGACGACGAGCTGCGCGGGCTGGTCCGCGAGCGGCTCGCCGAGAACAACATGGTCGACATCGACGAGATCGTCGTCTCGGTGACGGACGGCGTCGTGTGTCTGGACGGGCGCGTCGGAACAGACGGTGAGCGGCTCGTCGCCGAGCACATCCTGACCGACCTGATTGGCGTGCGCGAGTTCGAGAACAATCTGTTCGTCGATCCGATCCGCCGCGCGCTGAGCCCTGAAGCGATCGATGAACACCTGGTCGACGACGATCGCCGCGAAGGGTTGCTCCTGGGCGACCGTCCGGTACCGATCAATCCCGAAGCCGAATCGCGCCAGGATGATCTCGATCACGAGCTCTACGGCACGACGGACGTCGGCCATGCGATTTCGGACGGAACGGCGTGGATTCCGCCGGAGAGTCCGACGCAGGAAGGGATCATGAACGATCGGGCCGAGACGGGGGAAGACCACTAGCGATGGGCGCTGGGAGTTGGGCGATGGGCGAAACGGCAAAAGGCGACGGAAACTCCCGTCGCCTTTTAGTTTTTACGCCCAACACCATCGCCCACCGCCCATCGCAAATGCCTTCATTGCTCACCCGCCGCATCACGTTCGCCGCTGCGCATCGGTATCGCCGGCCTGATTGGTCGGACCAGCAGAACGAACAGACCTTTGGTCTGTGCGCGCGCGAAAGTTTTCACGGACACAGCTATACGTGCGACGTCACGGTGAGCGGTCCGGTCGATCACAAAACTGGTATGATCGTCGATCTCGGGCTGCTCGACCGCGTGCTCGCGACCGAAGTGCGCGCGCGCTTCGATCATCGCAACATCAATCTCGACGTACCCGAGTTCGCCGACGGGAAACTCATTCCGACGGGCGAGGAGCTCGCGCGTTTCATTTTCGACCGTATACAAACGGCGCTGGGGAATGCGGCGCGCGTCGAAGAGGTCATTGTGGCCGAAGATGCGACATTGAGCGCATCGTACCGACGTGAATGAGCAACATCTGACCAACATCACAACGGAGTCGTGACCTCGACGGGGTTTCGTTCTTCCTTGCGGGAGAGGAGCCTGTCGTGTCGCCGCATACCACCACCCGTCGTCCCACCGCCGCAAGCAAGACGCTGGCGGAACAGTTTCAACCGATCGTCACGCTGCACACGTCGCTTCGTGCGCGCGGTGCGTCGCATCTCGACGTCGACGCCGCACGCGCGCGCATTCGCGCCGGCCGCGCGGCGTTCGACAGCGGCGACGTGTTGCGCGACGCGGGAGATCTGACTCGCGCGTTTCAACGCACGGCGAGCGCGCTCGAACACATCGGCGTCGCGTCGACGCCGCAAGCGAACGCGCTGCAAAAAGCGTCGGTCGATCCGACCGCGCACGTGCTGAGTTGGGCGAACGGCGACTCGATGCCCCGCTCTTCGCATCTCAAGCTCGCGAGACAAGTCGCGGCGATCGTCGGCAATGCGGTCCTCGCGCGCGCGTCCGACCAGATCGTCGACGGATTCTCCCTGGCGAACTGGAAGCGGGCGCAGTGTCCGTGCTGCGGTGCGTCGCCCGATCTCGCGCTGTCGACCGATCGCCGTCGTACGCTCGTCTGCTGGCGCTGCGACACGATGTGGCGCACCGACCGGCGCGGCTGCTTGAGCTGCGGCGCCGACAGCGCACCGACGCTTGCTCGCGTGCCGTCGCCGCAACTCGGCTACGAGCTCGCGATCTGTAACTCGTGCGGCCGCTATCTCAAGGAACGCCGCGGCGCTCCGGCGAACGCGCTGCTCGTGGAGCGCGCGCTCACCGCCGGCCTGGACGAAGCCGCGCAACAGCGAGGACTGCGCGCCTGATCGGCGCGATCGTCGCTGGTGGGGCAAACAGCCGCTTCGGCGGCGAACCGAAAGGACTGCGGACCGTCGGCGGCGTGCGCATCATCGATCGCGTCGCCGCAGCGCTCCATGCGGTAACCCCGTCGATCATCCTCAGCGCGAACGCGCCACACGCGGAGTCGTGGCTTCCCGGCGTGCGTGTGATTCGTGACAACGCCTCGGAGCGCGGCAGCCTCATCGGCATTCACAGTGCGCTTGCCGCGACGCACGACGACGTCCTCATCGTTGCGTGGGACATGCCGTTCGTCGACCCGGCATTGATGAAGTTGATCGTCGAGCGCTCCGAGGGCGCGACCGCCGTCGTACCAATGGGCCCGCGCGGTCCCGAGCCGATGTGCGCATGGTACGCTCGCGAGACTCGCTCCCTCGCGGCGGACGCACTTCAGCGCGGCGAGTATCGGCTCGGTGCGCTCCTCGAGCGATTGCCCCGCCTGGTGACGATCCCGCTGGCAGTCGTCGCGAAATACGGCGATCCCGCCCGCCTCTTCTTCAACGTCAATACGGCGGACGATCTCGCGGCCGCCGAGCGGATGGCTCGCGGCGAGTAAGGGCTTCGGCTTATCCTTCTCCGCGCACGATCACCGGAGAACGGATGTCCCGCGTACGCTCGTCTCGCTGGTTTCGCTCGTTCACGACACTGCTCGTCACGCTCGCCGCGGGCGTCGCGGGCGCCTGCACGCATGCGGCGGCGGCCCCGAGCCCGCGCATCAGCGCCGGCAGCCATGAAGCGCTTCGCGCGTTCATCGATTCCATGGCCGACGGGCCGGATTTCGCAAACGCTCATTTAGGAATACTCATCGTCGACCCAGAGCGCGGCGACACGCTGTACGCGCGCAACGCCGGCAAGCTGTTCATGCCGGCGTCGAACATGAAACTGCTGACGACGTCCACGATCCTCACGCAGCTCGGGCCCGACTATCGGTATCGCACCAGCTTCGCCGCGCGCGGCCCCGTCAACGGCGGCACGCTCGACGGGGATCTCCTCGTCGTTGGCCGCGGCGACCCCAGCGTCAGCGACCACATGATGGGAGACGCGATGAAACCACTGCGCCTCATCGCCGATTCGCTCGCGGCGCGAGGTATCCGTCGCATCGCCGGCCACGTGCTCCCGTACGGCGACGCCTTTCCCGGCGAAGTCTTCGGGTACGGCTGGACCTACGACGATTTCGAGGATTCCTACTCGGCGCCGATCGACGAGCTGCTGTTCAACGAAGGCTTCAGCGAGATCCACGTCCGCGGCGCCGACCATGAGGGTGATCCGGCGCACGTCGAGATGCGTCCCGCGCGCAGTGTTCCGGCTTTGCGCGCGGATGTCCACACGGCCGCCGCGCCGGTTCGCGACAGCGCCCGGGCGCGCAGTCGCATGCTGTCGGCCCGCAAGGACAGCACGACCTGGGATGAGGTTCTCACAGGACAGATCCCCGCGCGAGACACCGCTGTTCTCGAGGTCACGCATCACGATCCCGGCCGGGCATACGTCGCGGCCTTCCGCGAAGCGCTGCGCGATCGAGGCATCACGATCGACGACGGCGCGACCGATACGCTCGCGCGCATCGAGACGCTCGCAACCCTCTCATCGCCGCCGTTGAGCGAGATTCTCGAGGCGTGCCTCAAACCGTCCCAGAATCAGATCGCCGAGATGCTGTTCCGGACGATCGCGCTCGAGCGGTTCGGCGCGGGGCGCACCGACAGCGCGGCCGCGGCCGTTCGTGCGCAGATCGGCGCGTGGGGCGCACCGGCATCGGAAGCGATCGTGCGCGACGGCAGCGGCCTCTCTCGTTACGACTACGTGACGCCGCGAACGCTCGTCCGCATCCTCGACGCGATGCGCCGCGCGCCGACGTTCAAAGTGTTCTATGATGCACTGCCGATCGCCGGCGTCGACGGCACCATCCGCAGCCGTATGAAAGGCACGCCCGCGGAAAACAATGTGCATGCGAAGACCGGCACCGTCGCCCAGTCGCGGTCACTCAGCGGATACGTCACGACGGCGGATGGGCATTTGCTCATCTTCAGCTTTCTCTCGAACAACTTCACCGTGCCGAACCGCACCATCGAACGCGTGCAGGATCTCGTCGCCGAACGTCTCGCCGGCATGCGTCTGCGCTAGTGGCGTACAGCGTCGAGGAAGCCAGCGCGCGAATTCTCGCGCCCATTCGGCCACTCGGCGCCGAACGCGTGCCGTTGCGCCAATCGCACCGTCGCGTGCTCGCCGAAGACGTGATCTCGCCGATCGAGCATCCGCCCTGGAACAATTCGTCGATGGACGGCTACGCGGTGCGCGCCGAAGACGTCGCGTCGGCCACGGGTTCGTCGCCGGTTCGGATGGAAGTGGTCGAGACGGTGCGCGCCGGCCAGCGACCAACGCGTTCCGTCGAACCGCGCACCGCAATTCGTGTGATGACGGGCGCGCCGGTTCCCGACGGAGCCGACACGGTCATACGTGTCGAAGACACAGATGGCGGCGACACATATGTCGAGATTCGCGACACGCGCGACTCGGGCCGCAACGTGCGTCCGCGCGGCGAGGATTTGCGCCCCGGCGTCGTCGCGGTGCCGAAGGGCACCATGATCGGCGCGGCGCAACTTGGCGTGCTGGCGTCGGTCGGGTGTGCGGCGCCGCTCGTGCATCGTGTCCCGCGCGTCGCGGTGCTCGCGTCGGGGGACGAGCTCGTGGACGTCGACGGATTCGGTGCCGTCCGCCGCGGAGAACGAATCGTCTCCTCGAACAGCTACACCATCTCGGCGGCCGTGCTCGAGGCCGGCGGCGAGGTCGTCGACCTCGGCATCGTGCCGGATGATCCTGAGGCGTACGTCGAACGCGTCACCGCCGCGCGCGGTTGCGATTTGCTCGTCACGACCGGCGGCGTGTCCGTCGGTGCATTTGACTTTACTAAAGACGTGCTCGCGTCGCTCGGCGCCGAGCTGCATTTGTGGCGCATTCGCATGCGGCCTGGCGCGCCCCTCGGGTTCGGGATGCTGCACGGCATGCCATGGCTCGGGCTGCCCGGCAATCCGGTCTCGTCGATGGTCACGTTCGAGCTGTTCGGTAATCCACTCGTTCGGAAGCAGCGCGGCGAAACGCTGATCTTCCGCCGGCCGATCGACGTCCGCGCCCGTGAAGACATCACCATCGCCGCGGCGCTCACGCACTTCATGCGGGGCATCGTGACGTGGGAGCCGGATGGCGCGTGGGCTTCGCTGACGGGACCGCAGGGCTCGGGCTTATTGACGTCGATGGCGCGTGCGAATGCGTTGCTCGTGGTGCCGCACGACCGGCCAATCGTACGCGCCGGTGAGACGCTCCACGCGCTGTCGCTCGCCGAGGCAGGATCGTCGGCTACGTTCGACATCTGAGTAGAGTGAGCGAGCGCCGCGCGCGCGCCGACGCCGAGCTCGAGGCGCTGGACGATTCGTTGCGTCGGCGATTTCGTGCCGTGCAGACGGCTGTCGACGTCGGTACGCGGACGTTGTCGATCCTGCATCCGGCCAGCGCGGAGGATCTGATCGATGAACGCGACTTCGAGCGGGACGAGCGTTTGCCGTATTGGGCGGAGCTGTGGCCGTCGGCGCGAATCCTGGCGGCGCTCGTGCTCGAGATGAGCGGCGACGGCCGATCGCTGCTCGAGCTGGGATGCGGCTCGGGGCTCGTCGCCACGTCGGCCGCATTAGCCGGATTCAACGTCGTCGCGTCGGACTACTACGAGGATGCGGCGCGCTTCGCCCGCGTGAATGCGTGGCGCAACGGCGGGCCATCCATACGCGGAATGATGCTCGACTGGCGCGCGCTGCCGCCGGATTTGCCGACGTTCGACGTGGTGATCGCGTCCGACGTGTTGTACGAGCGGCCGTACGGCGGATTGGTGGCGGCCGTCATCGCGAAGGCGCTCGCGCCGAACGGGATGGCGGTGCTGGCGGATCCGGGTCGCGTGGGACGCGAGGCGTTTCTAGACGCGTTGCCAACGAACGGACTCGTGTTGCGATCGCGGCGGACGGTGCCGTTCGTCGAGGGCACGATCCGGCAGCAGATCGTCGTGTTCGAGATCGTGCACCAATAGGGCTTGTCATCCTGAACGAAGGCGCGCAGCGCCGGGGTCGAAGGACCCCCTTCCGGACGGAGGAGTCACACACACCTCTGCTGAGACGGGGATCCCTCGACTCGCTCACGCTCGCTCGGGATGACTACCTTAGTTGCCCCGCCACCACCTCGGCAATATCGAGCACCGGCACGTCCGACTGCACCGCCTTCACGCCGTCGTTGATCATCGTCATGCAGAACGGACACGCCACGGCGATGGTGTCGGCGCCCGTCGCGAGCAGTTCCTCGGTGCGCTCGATGTTGATCCGCTTGCCCTGACGCTCTTCCATGAACATGCGCCCACCGCCCGCGCCGCAGCACAGGCCGCGATCCTTCGTCCGCTTCGGCTCGACGAGATTCACCACGGGCAGCGCGCGTTTGAGCGTCTCGCGCGGCGCATCGTACACGTCGTTGTAACGGCCGAGGTAGCAGGAATCGTGGTACGCCACGGTGAGGCGCTTCCCTTCGTCGCTCTCGAGCGGCACGCGCTGCTCCTGCAACAGGCGCTCGATGAACGTCGAGTGGTGAATGACCTCGTAGTTGCCGCCGAGCTGTGGGAACTCGTTGCCTATCTGATGGAAGCAGTGTGGACAGCTCGTGACGATCGTCTTCACCTCGTAACGGTCGAGCGTGCCGATGGTGTCCTTGGCGAGCATCTGATAGAGATACTCGTTGCCCATGCGTCGCGCGGGATCGCCGTGACAGTGTTCTTCCTGCCCGAGAATCGCGAAGTTGATGTTGCACGCCTTGAGGATGCGCGCGAAGGCCACGGTGATCTTCTTCGCGCGATCGTCGAACGATCCCATGCACCCGACCCAGAACAGAATGTCGGGCCGCTCGCCGCGCTCCACGACTTCGGCCATCGTCGGAATGTCCATTCCCTCGGCCCACTTGGCGCGGTCCGAAGGACTGAACGCCCACGGCGAGCCGTTCCGCTTGAGCGACTCGAATGCCGGCTGGACCTCTTCAGGGAAACGCGACTCCGACAACACCAGATAGCGGCGCATCTGGTTGATGATGTCGAGCTGATCGATCGACACTGGACATTCCTGTACGCACGCTCGGCAGCTGGTGCACTGCCACAGCTCCGTGTCGCTGATGTAGGTGTCGAGCAGGCGGTGCTCCGCGACCTGCTCGATAGTGACCGCGCCCGCATCGCCGCCTTCGCCGTGCAGGAGCGCCGGATGCAAGAATTCCATGCGATCGCCGGTGACGACCGGCGCCTTCTCCATCAACCGTTGCCGCGTGTTGATGACGATCTTTCGCGGACTCAGCTCCTTGCCGGTGATGTTCGCCGGACACGCGGCGGTGCAGCGGCCGCATTCGGTGCACGAATAGCCGTCGAGAAGATTCTTCCAGCTCAGGTGCTCGACATCCGATGCGCCGAACTGCTCCACTTCGGCCTCGAGGTCCATCGGGCGCATCACGCCCTTCTGACCCGGCCCGCTCGTATTCGACAGGTAGACGTTGATGAGCGACGTCACCACGTGCAGATGCTTCGAGTACGGGAGGTAGTTGAGGAAGATGAGAATCAGCAGCGCGTGCGCCCAGAAGAAGAGCTGGGCGATGGACGTTGGATGTTGGGCGATCGGCGTGACGGCATACGCGAGGGCACGAGAGACAAACTTCTCGGGGCCGACGGTCGCGGGATCGACGTGGTACTGGAACGCGTTCATCAGCAGCAGCGTCACCATCAAGCCGCCGATCATTCCGAGAATGATCAGGGCGTCGGTGTGCTCCAGCTTGTCCCCCTCCAGCCGGCGCGGGTGCACCACGAGGCGGCGATAATACGCGAAGCCGATGGCGCCGAGCACCAGCAGCGCGAACCCGTCCTGCGACAGCGCGTACAACTGATACAGCGGGTGCCACAGAAACAGATCATATGAGAACTGGGGGAATACTCCTTGAATGAGTATTTCTACGGTGCCGGCCGTCAGCACCATGAATCCCCAGAAGATCGTGGCGTGCATGGCGCCGGCGACGGGATCGCGAAAGATCTTCGTCTGCGCGATGCCGATCGACAGCACGTTTTTCGCCCGCACGAGCGGCGCGTTCGTCCGATCTTCGGCGAAGCCCAGCCGCATGTAGCGAATGAGCCGCTGCACGTTCAGCGCGAAGAAGCCCGCGCCGATCGTCAACACGAAGGCGAACACCGCGTTCGACGCGTGAACCGCTCCCATCAGTGGCTCGCCTTCGCCTCTTTCACCGCCTGCGTCAGCGCGGGCACCACCTCGAGCACGTCACCCACGATGCCGTAGTCCGCCACCTTGAAGATCGGCGCTTCCTTGTCCTTGTTGATCGCGACGATCGTCTTCGACGTGCGCATGCCGGCCAGATGCTGAATCGCGCCCGAGATGCCCACCGCGACGTAGAGCTGCGGGCTCACCTGACGGCCCGTCTGACCGATCTGATCGCTGTGCGGGCGCCAGCCGTCGTCAGTGACGGCGCGCGTCGCACCGACCGCGGCGTTTCCGAACGCCGCCGCGAGTTCCTCGACGAGCTTGAAGTTCTCCGCCGCCTTGAGCCCGCGGCCGCCGGAGATGATCACCGGCGCTTCGCCGAGGTCGATCTTCCCCTTCCCGCCTTCGACCATCTCTTTGACGACGATGCGCGACGACGCGGGGTCGGACGCCGGTTGCATCGTCTCCGTCTTCGCCGTCCGTGCCGCCGGCTGCGCGGTGATCGCGCTCGGGCGAATCGAAACGACCGCGAGCGGCGCGTTGACCTCCAAGGTCACAATAACCTTATTGGCGTACGCGGGGTGCTTGACGGTGAGCGCGTCGCCGTTCACTCCGATGCTCGTCACGTCGGAGACGATCGGTGCATCGAGCTTCGCGGCGACGCGCGGGCCGACGTCGCGTCCTTGCGCCGAGAAGCCAAGGAGGACGGCGCGATAGCTCCCCGCCTTCGCCCGGGCGGCGATCGTCGCCGCGACCGCCTCGCGGTCAAAGTTGGTGAAGCCTGCATGCTCGACGACCACGACGACATCGGCGCCGAATTGTCCCAGCTGCTCGGCGGCGCTGCCAACGCCCGGCGTTCCGGCAACGAGGGCGTGCACTTCGCCGCCGCCGGTCGCGTCAGCCAGCGCGCGCGCGGCCGTCACCGCCTCGAGCGCGAGCTTGCGGACGGCGTTGGCGCGAGTTTCAGCAAAAACGAGAATGTTTGACATTCGAGAGATCCTTCGCCTTCGCGTCGCTACGGCTCAGGATGACAGGTAAAAGTTAGAGAACCTTGGCTTCCGTCTGCAGCAAACGAATCAACTCGGGAACGGCGGCGACGCCTTCGCCGATGATGCGGCCCGGCGGCCGGTCGGGAGGCAGCTCCATCCCGGTGACCGTCACGCGGACGTCGCCGAGCTGCGCCGGCTTCGTCTCGAGCGGCTTTTTCTTCGCCGCCATGATGTTCTTGAGCGAGGGATAGCGCGGCCGCGCGATGCCCTCATCGATCGTCACCGCGGCCGGCAGCGGGAACTCGACCATTTCGGCCGCGCCTTCGAGCTCACGACGCGCCAGCCCGCGGCCATTCGAGATTTCTAATTTCGTCGCCGCGGTCACGCACGGCATGCCGAGCAGTTCCGCGGTCGCCGTGCCGACGACGCCGGCGCTCGTGTCGAACGCATGCTTGCCGAACAGCACGAGATCGTAGCCCCCGTCCTTCAACTCGGCGGCCAGCGCCTTGGCGACCGCCAATCCGTCGGACGGGATCTTGTCCGCCTTGAGCTGAATCGCGCGGTCGGCGCCCATGCTCATCGCCTTGCGCAGCGTCTCCTGCACGACGTCAGGCCCGACGGCGACGATGACCGTCTCGCCCGGGCCCTGTTTTTCGTTGAGCTGCAGCGCGACTTCGACGGCGTAGCTCGCGAAGTCGTCGATGTCGAATTTCAGCCCCGTTTCATCGATCGACGTCGACGACGGGGCGATTTTGAAGCGCGACTCCGAATCCGGCGTGCGCTTGATACAGACGGCGATTTTCACCGTCGAACCTCGCTCGGGTTGAATGCAGGCGGAAGTTAGCCGAGCGAGGTGACGGATGTCAGCCGCAACAGCCGTAACAGCCGTAACAGCGGATGACGATTACGGCTTCTTCGAGACGTCCGCGCACGTCGGCTCGCCTTCGGCCGCGTGCGTTTCGACGGAAACTTTCGGCTGGTACTTCTCGGGCAGATTGATGTAGATCCCGCAGACCACGTTCGGCAGCAGCGTGCTGCGTGCTTCCGCCGCCCACGCATTGTTCTGCGTCGCGGTGAGCGACACCGAGACGTTCGCGGTCGATTGGAACTTGAGCCCCTCCATTTGCGCGGCGTAGGCGCTGTGGTCGGCGAAGAACGCCTCCTGCGCAACGACGAGATTGCGGAGATCGGATTTCATCTGAATGAGCGCGGTACGAACGCTGTCCTGCTCCGCGGCCTGCGCACGCAGCACGGTCGGAGCGACGAGAAGCGCGGCGAAGGCGAGAGTTCTGGCGAGGCGCATAGCTGTCTCACTGTATCGGGTGACTAGTACAGTATCAGTCTACTCGATTCTCGGCAAGAGTGCGCATCCACTTGAGCCGGCGAGGCCCGTTGGAGCGGCCCGCGCCAGCCGACTCGAGTCTACTCGAGCCTACTTGAACGCGTTGAGCCCCGTGAGCGCCTGGCCGAGCACGAGCGAATGGACGTCGTGCGTGCCTTCGTAGGTATAGACGCTTTCCAGATTCGCCATGTGGCGCATGGACGCGTATTCGGCCAGGATGCCATTCGCGCCAAGCAGCCGGCGGGCCTCGCGGGCGATGTCAGTGGCCATGCTGACGTTGTTGCGCTTGGCCAGCGACACCTGCTGCGGTGACATCGTGCCGGCGTCCTTCAGGCGGCCGAGGTGGAGCGATACGAGCTGCGCCTTCACGATCTCGGTGAGCATGTCGGCAAGTCGCGTCTGTTGAATCTGGAATCCACCGATCGGCCGGTCGAACATCACGCGATTCTTCGAGTATTCGAGCGCTTCCTCGAAGCACGCCATCGCGGCGCCGATCGCGCCCCACGAGATGCCGTAGCGCGCTTGCGTCAGACACATCAACGGACTCTTGAGGCCGCCCGATTTCGGCAGTAATGCTTCCGGCGGCAATTCCACATCTTGAAAGACGAGCTCACTCGTGTCGCTGGCGCGGAGCGAGAGCTTTCCCTTCTGGTCCTTCGCCTGGAAGCCCTTGGCTGAAGTCGGCACGATGAACCCGCGAATCGACGTGTCGCTCGCGTCGCCGTTCGTCTTCGCCCACACCACCGCGATCTGCGCCGTCGAGCCGTTGGTGATCCACATCTTCGCGCCGTTGAGCAGCCACGTGCCGTCCTTCTGCTCGCGCGCCATGGTGATCATGCCCGACGGATTCGATCCGTAATCCGGCTCGGTCAACCCGAAGCAGCCGATCACTTCGCCGGCCGCCATGCGCGGCAGATAATTCTTCTTCTGATCTTCGCTGCCGAACGCGAAGATCGGATACATCGCGAGGGCGCCCTGCACCGACGCGAACGAGCGAATGCCGGAATCGCCGCGCTCGAGCTCCTGCATGATCAGTCCGTACGCGACGTTGTTCAGGCCCGCGCAGCCGTATTCCTCTGGCAGATTCGCGCCGAACACGCCGAGCGACGCCATCTCGGGCACGAGCTCTTTGGGCATGCGCCCGTCGACGTAGCATTTGCCGATGATCGGCAGGACGCGGTCGTCGACGAATCGGCGCACGCTGTCGCGCACGGCGCGCTCTTCTTCGGAGAGCTGTGAATCGATGTTATAGAAGTCGAGCATGAGTCGGCGTCAGGAAACCAGGAAACGGTGACGTTGAATCTAGTCGACTCCGCGAACGCTTCTCGTAACGCCGCGTTTTGCGGCCGGCGCGATGCCCACTTCACGTGCCTTGGCGCGAAACTTCGGACCGTGATCCAGCGGCAGGCCGGTTTCGTCCTGCCACTGATGCACCATCTCGTGCAGCAGCGTGGCGAGCGCCTCGTCCCATCCGTGCCGCCGCAGATGCCGGTAGCTGATCGCGATCTCGGCGCACGCGCTCGGCGTGGCCGCGGTGTAGTGGCCGAGCCGGCTCTTCATCCGGCGAGAGACGCGAACGGGCACGACCTTGAGCACGCCCGCGAAGTGGTCGGCGTTGTAGCGAGCGTGCCATTCGGCGAGTCTCGCCGCGAACGGCTCGTCTTCCGGCCGCGTGCGCTCACGGCGCGCCGGGCCGCGAGCGTCGGCAGGTGTCGCGATCTTGTGCGATACGATCGCGTTCTGCGCCGCGCGACGTTCGTCGCGTGTGCGCCCCTCGATGAATGCAACGATCGCCTGATGAATCTCGACCGGCGCGTCGAGATAGCCGACGTGGACGCGCAGCTGCGGACCGCGAAAGCTCACCATCACGTTGCGGTTGCGCGTCAGGCGGCAGTGCGTGATGCGTCTCAGACCGAGGGCACGCAAGCGCGCGAGCAGCTCGTCGCCGTCGCGCGGTGCGGGTGGCGGCGGCTCGAGCTCGAGCGAGAGCTGCGGCGACGGCACGCGGCCGCGCCCGAACCAAGCGGCCGCGCCCTTGAGACCTTTCGGAACCTGCAGTCCCTTCAGCGAGCGAAACATTTCGTTGGACCCGCCACGAAGTCACGCGCCTCGTCCGACCACACCAGCGTCGACACCTCGATGTCCGTCTCGGTGATGCGAATGCTGTTCACCGATCCCGGGCGTCCACCCCGCGACCGATTGCTGATCGTTCCCGAGGTGGAGATGATCGTGCCGCGCCGCGTGTGCTCGATGTAGTGTACCGCCTCCTGATGATCGTGCCCGCAGAGCACCAGGTCAACACCCATTTCGGCGAACGCGCCCAGCGTGCGTTGAGTATTCTTTAATCCGTGGCGCTGGGAAAGCTCGCCTTTCACCGGATTGTGGTGCATGACGATGATCCGCGCGTCACCCGTCCGCGAATGCTCGAACTCCGCCCGGGCCCGCTCGATCTGGGCGCGCGTCAGATGCCCGATGATGGAGATGTCGCGCACGTTCCACGTCAGCGTCTGGCGAATTACGCCCTGCGAGGTATTCAAGCCGACGAAGGTCGCGCCCGCGACGCGCAGCACCGGCTCAAGATCCTTGCTGATGTACGCGCGATATTTGGCGTACATCTTGTCCGCATCGCCGAAGCCCAGCGGGGCGTACCACCACGCCACGTCATGATTGCCGGGGACGATGATCGTGTGGCTGACCTTGTCCGCCTGCCGGATGAACTCGCGCGCGCGTTGGAACTCGCCCGCGCGCGCGCGCTGCGACACGTCGCCCGAGATGGCCACGACGTCGTAGTGTCGCGTCTGGATCAGCGCTTCGATCGCCTCGTACTGCTCGGGCACCGCGGGGTGGCCGAAGTGCAGATCGGAGCAGTGAAACAGCGTCGTCTGCGTCACGGTCTCGGCGCGTTCACAGCTTGGCGACGATCGCGTTCGTGAATTCGTCGGTCGACGCCGTGCCGCCGAGATCCCGCGTCACCGTCTTGCCGTCGCGGATGGTCGTCTCGAGCGCGGTGCGAATGCGCTTCGCGCGCTCCGACTGGCCGATGTGGTCGAGCATCATGCACGCGGCAAGAATGACGGCGCCCGGGTTGGCAATGCCTTTCCCCGCGATGTCCGGTGCCGTGCCGTGGACGGCCTCGAAGATCGCGCCGTTCGCGCCGATGTTCGCGCCCGGCGCCAGGCCGAGTCCGCCGACGAGCCCCGAGATCTGATCCGACAGGATGTCGCCGAACAGATTCGTCGTGACGATGACGTCGAAGCGCTCCGGATGCAGCACGAGGTTCATCGACATCGCGTCGACGATGCGCTCCTCGAACTCGATCGTGCCCTGATAATCGCGCGCGACCATGCGGCCCGTGTCCAGGAACAGGCCCTGTGAGTATTTGAGAATGTTCGCCTTGTGGACGAGCGTCACTTTTTTGCGATGGTGTTTCACCGCGTACTCGAACGCGTAGCGCACGATCCGCTCGGATCCCTGCCGCGTGATGATCGCGATGGACTCCGCCGCCGCGCGCGGGTCGTCTCCGACGCGGATGTAGTGCTCCACGCCGACGTACAAGCCTTCGGTGTTCTCGCGAATCATCACGAGATCGAGATCGGTGTATCGCCCGCCGGGGATGATGCTGTAGGCAGGCCGCACGTTGGCATAGAGATCGAACGTCTTCCGCAGCGCCACGTTGATCGAGCGGTAGCCTTCGCCCACCGGTGTCTCGAGCGGTCCCTTGAGCGCGAGCTTCGTCCGCTTGATCGAATCGAGGGTCGCGTCGGGAATCGGGTCGCCGTAGCGCGCGACGCCGGCCATGCCCGCGACCTGTGTGTCCCACTCGATGTCGGCGCCGGCCGCGTCGAGAATCCGCACGGTGGCGTTGCTGATCGACGGACCGATACCGTCGCCGGGAATCAGAGTGACTTGAGTTGCCATTGTTATGAGAGTGTTCCTCGCTGCGGCGCGTCGCACCTTCGCTCGGAATTTCGCATTTCTGGTTTTATTGAGGAGCGACGACGCCGGCGAGGCGCGCCGCGATGCTCGCGGTGACGGCGGGTCCAAACGTTGAGACCGTATCGCTCACCACGTCGCCATACCAGCGCACGTTCGACAGGCGCGCGTCGATGAGCACCAGGCGCAGGACGCCGCGTCCGCCGTTCCCCGCTTTCTCGAGGCGAAGCTCGACCGGCGCCAGCACGAGGCGAACATCCTGCTCGAACGCGACGAGCGTGCGCACCTGCGACGCGAGCGGTTCCGGGAGCCGCATGTCGACGGCAAGCCCGGGTGAGCGCAGAGGCTCTTCGGCAAACGCGTGCGGGTCGGTGGCGTAGGTCGTGTTGTGCTCGTAGCTCCGCTCGAGCTGCGCCGGAAAGACCCATGCTTTGCGCAGGCCGCGCTCGTCCATGGCCGCGAGAATGTCCGCGTCGAGCTGCATCAGGAGCTCCGGCGGCCGCGGGATGGACATGTTCCAGTCCGGCATGAGTCGCACGGTGTACGCGGGAAGCACCGCCACGTGCTGCGCGGCAATGCCCGCCAGCGAATGCTCGGCCGGTTGCGGGCCACCTGTGGCGCCGGGCCCGCCCCCGCCCTGGCAGGCGGCGGCGAAGACGGACAGAACGACGATCGTCGCGAGGCGCGGCATCGGAGGAAAATAATAGGGCGGCGCGCCTTAGGCGCGGCCCTTTCGCCCTCGCGCTCCACACTGCACTTTCTCCCCACCCGCCTCAACAACGGAGCGCACTACCCATGTCGAAGGTGTTCCGCGCTGGAATCTTCGTGCTGCTCGCGCTGCTCGGCGCCGCCGCGTTCGCGCGCATCGCGACGTCGCGCGGCGAGACGATCAACGCCGCCTGGTTGCTCACCGCCGCCGTCTGCACCTACGCGGTGGCATACCGGTTCTATAGCAAATTCATCGCGGCGAAAGTGTTCGCCCTGGACCCCAAGCGAACCACGCCCGCGACTCGGCTCAACGACGGCCGCGACTTCGTGCCGACGAATCGCTGGGTGCTGTTCGGCCATCACTTCGCCGCGATCGCTGGTCCCGGTCCGCTCGTCGGACCGACGCTCGCCGCGCAGTTCGGTTATCTCCCCGGTGTGATCTGGATCGTCGTCGGCGTTGCCCTCGGCGGCGCGGTACAGGACTTCGTGATTCTCTGCGCATCCGTGCGGCGCAACGGCAAATCGCTCGGCCAGATGGCGCGCGAGGAGATCGGTCCCGTCGCCGGATTTACGGCACTCGTCGCCGTGCTCGGCATCATGATCGTGCTGCTCGCCGTCCTGGCGCTCGTCGTGGTCAACGCGCTCAAGTCGAGTCCGTGGGGTCTCGTGACGATCGGGCTCACGATTCCGATCGCGATGTTCATGGGCGCATACATGCGCTGGATTCGCCCCGCGCGCGTGCTCGAGGCGAGCGCGATCGGCATCGTGCTGATCATCGCCGCGCTGTTCGCTGGACGCTGGGTCGCGGATCAGCCGGGACTCGCGTCGACGTTCGCGTTGAGCGGTACCGCGCTCGCATTCGTCATCATGGCCTACAGCTTCGCGGCGTCGGTCATGCCGGTGTGGCTGCTGCTCGCGCCGCGCGACTATCTCTCCGCGTTCGTGAAGCTCGGCGTCGTGCTGGCGCTCGCCGCCGGGATTCTCATCGCGCTGCCGCCGCTTCATATGCCCGCGCTGACGCAGTTCACCGACGGCACGGGGCCGGTGTTCGCCGGGAAAGTATTCCCCTTCGCGTTCATCACTATTGCGTGCGGAGCGATCTCCGGCTTCCACGCGCTCGTCTCATCCGGCACGACGCCGAAGATGCTCGAGAACGAGGCGGACGCGCGCATGATCGGCTACGGCAGCATGATCATGGAGTCCTTCGTCGCGGTGATGGCACTCATCGCCGCCTGCGCGCTCACACCGGGCGTCTACTTCGCGATCAACGCTCCGGCCAGCGCGATCGGCACGACGGCTGCCTCGGCCGCCGAGGCCGTCCGGCACTGGGGGTTCACGCTGAATCCCGCGGAGATGCAATCGCTCGCCGCGCAGGTCGGTGAGAAGACGCTGCTCTCGCGCACGGGCGGGGCGCCGAGTCTGGCGGTGGGAATGGCGCAGTTGTTCGCGAGCGCGTTCAGCAGTTCAGCGGCGCTCGCGATCTGGTATCACTTCGCGATCATGTTCGAGGCGCTCTTCATTCTGACGACACTCGACGCCGGCACGCGCGTCGGCCGGTTCATGCTGCAGGACCTGGGCAAGCACGTCTGGGAACCGTTTGGCCGCGTGTCGTGGTATCCCGCCGTCGTGATGTCGAGCGGGTTGATCGTCGCCATGTGGGGATACTTCCTGTATCAGGGCGTCGTCGATCCACTCGGCGGCATCAACTCGTTGTGGCCGCTATTTGGAATCTCTAATCAACTGTTGGCGGCGGTCGCGCTGTGTGTCGGCACCACCGTCATCATCAAGATGGGCAAGCCGCGCTATGCGTTCGTCACGATCCTGCCGCTGATATGGCTGACGATCGTGAACATGGCGGCCGGATGGGAGAAGCTGTTCTCGCCCGATCCGCGCCTCGGCTTCCTCTCGCATGCCCACGTCGTCGAAGGCCAGATCGCCTCGGGCTTGCTGCCGGCCGCGATCAAAACGGTGAGCGATGCGCGCCGCGTCGTGTTCAACGACTATCTCGACGCGGCGGTCGCCGCCTTCTTCATGCTCGCCGTCGTCGTGATTCTCGCCGACAGCATTCGCGAGTGGTATGCGTGTGTCGCCGGACGGAAGGCAATGGTATCGTCCGAGGTTCCGTTCGAAGCGGCCGCGATGGTCGCGGGCGATTGAGGGGACCGCGGCATGAGCACGCGCGAGCTGCTTCGAGCCACACACGCTCGCCTGGAACAGGCGGCGTGTGTCGTGCGGCGCGTGATTGGCGTGCCGGACTACGATCGGTACGTGGCGCACGTACGCACGCATCATCCGGATGAGAAGCCGATGCCTCGCGACGAATTCATGCAGCAGCGATTGATGGACCGGTATAGTCGTCCCGGCAACCGCTGCTGTTAGAAATCGAAGCTCGTCATCGCGAGGGGTGAAACGACGCTCGTCATCCCGAGGAGTGAAACGACGCTCGTCATCCCGAGGAGTGAAACGACGCTCGTCATCCCGAGGAGTGAAACGACGAGGGATCTCTCGTCCCGACAGAGGCCTCTCTATCGGGAAAAGAGATCCCTCGCTTCGCTCGGGATGACAACACCTTCGCTCAGGGATGACAACACCTTCGCGCGGGGTGACAACACCTTCGCTCAGGGTGACAACACCTTCGCTCGGGATGACAACACCTTCGCTCGGGGTGACAACATTCACGCGTGGCGTCCGCGACCGGCCGCGAGCAGCGCCAGGGCCGCGACGAGCGACAGCGACGCGCCCATCACGAAGGCGGCGCCGGATCCGAAGCGATCCCACACCGCGCCGAACATGAGCGATGCCGGCAGCGCCCCAATCCCAATCGCGAGGTAGTACCAGCCGTAGGCCGCGCCGCGTCGATCGGCCGGAACGACGTCGGCAACGAGCGCGAGCTCCGTCCCTTCCGTGAGCCCGAAGAAAATCCCGTAGGCCGCGAACAGCGCCCACGCTTCCCATGCATGCGTCGCGCGCGCAAATAGAAAGTAGACGAGCGCGTAGACGAGCCAGCCCGCGATCAACGTCGGCCGGCGCCCGATGCGATCGGAGAGCGAACCACCGGGAACGTTCGAGATGCTCTTGACGCCGTTGAGCAGCGCCCAGAGAATCGGCGCGAGCGCGACCGGAACGCCAAGGTCCTTCGCGCGAAGCAAAAGAAACGCGTCGGTCGAGTTGCCCAGCGTGAAGACGAAGATGATCGCGAGGAAGACCCAGAACCGCGCGCCCATGCCGGTGCGAAGCTCCGCTTTCTTGCTCGACGACGCCTCGCGCCGCGCGACCTCGCGCACCCCGATCATCGCAACGAGAACCGCGATCGCGCCCGGGATGGCCGACAACCAGAACACCGCGCGCAGCGTCAGGCCGAACGAACGAAGCAGGACGAAGGCGATCAACGGTCCGAGCAGCGCACCCGCGTTGTCGGCCGCGCTTCGCACGCCGAACGCCCGGCCGCGCATCGAGGGATGAATCGAGTCGGCGATCAAGGCATCGCGCGGTGAGTTGCGCAGTCCTTTGCCGACGCGATCGCTGACGCGGATCAACAGCACTTGTGTCGCCGACTGGGCGATCGCCACGAGCGGCCGCACGACCGACGCGAGCGTGTAGCCGACGACGACGAAGATCTTCCGCTTCTGAATGCGGTCCGACCACCAGCCGCTCGCGAGCTTGAGCAGCGCCGCGACCGACTCCGCCGCGCCCTCGATCGCGCCGATGAATCCGGCGCTCGCGCCGAGCACGGTCGTGAGAAACACCGGCAGCAACGGGTAGATCATTTCGCTGGAAACGTCCGTGAAGAAACTCACGGCGGCCAGCGCGTATACGTTCCGGCCGAGTTTGCGCGACTGGGGAGGGCTGGTCGTGTCTTGCGAGGGCTGGCTCATGTCCCACCGAATCTACCACTTGCGGTAACTCGTGAATCAGTGGCTATTGATAGACATGACAGCGCGCGCGCCCGGGCGGTCTCCGGACACGGCTTCGACCGCCACGACACATGTACATCGTGCGCTGGCGGCGGCGCGTGCGCGACTCGCCGCACACGACGACGCGATCATTCGCTCGCAGATCACCATCGCGCAGATCGGCGCACCGACTGGCGAGGAGTCAGAGCGCGCCGCATGGGTCGCGCGGCGCTATCGCGACTGCGGTCTCGCGGACATTCACACCGATGAGGCCGGCAACGTCATCGGCCAGCGTGCGGGAGAACGTGATCTCGCGCCGGTCGCGATTTGCGCGCATCTCGATACCGTGTTCCCACGCGGCACCGATTTATCCGTCCGGCGCGACGGCGAACGTCTCGTCGGCCCCGGCATCAATGACAACGGCCGCGGCCTCGCGGTCATGCTCGCACTCGCGGGCGAGATCGATGGCGCGCGAATCAAGCCGCGCCGTCCGATCGAGTTCGTCGCAACGACCGGCGAAGAAGGCATCGGCGATCTGCGAGGCGCCAAGCACTATTTCGCGGATCGCGGCCGCGACGCGCACGCGATGGTCGCACTCGATGGCGCCGGCGATGAACGCATCATCCATCGCGCGCTCGGCTCCCGGCGCTTTCGCGTGGCGTACGCCGGACCCGGCGGACATTCCTGGGCGGCGTTCGGTTCGCCGAACGCGGTGCACGCGGCGGCGGCCGCCGCCGCGCGACTGGCGTCGCTTCCGTTGTCGACCAATCCGCGCACGACGTTGTCCGTTGGACGAATCGGCGGCGGGTTGTCGGTGAATTCGATTCCCGACTCGGCGTGGCTCGAGATCGATCTGCGTTCGACGTCCGGCGCGCAACTCGACGAGATCGAGCGCGCGATTCGGCGCATCGCACAGGCCGCGATGGAAGACGAGAACGCCAAGCGCGCGCTCGGCACGCGGCCACTGCGCGTTGCAGTCGAGTTGATCGGCGCGCGTCCCTGCGGTGAAACTGCCGCCGAGCACGATCTCGTGCAATCGGCGATCGAGGCGACGCGCCTCGTGGGTCGCGAGCCGGAGCTCGCCCTGGCGTCGACGGATGCGAACGTGCCGATCAGCCAGGGGATTCCCGCGATCGCAATTGGCGCCGGCGGCCGCGGCGGCGATGCGCACACCCACTCGGAGTGGTACGACAACTTGCACGGCACCCTGGGCGTGGCGAGAGCGCTGACGATCGTGATGGCGGCGAGTCGTTAGGCTGTCATCCCGAGGAGCGCAGCGACGAGGGATCTCATTCGCGTGCACGCATCGGGGGCATCCAGCCGGAAGAGATCCCTCGCTACGCTCGGGATGACAGTCACCCGCTCTGCGCCGGCTCCGCTCTCGCCAACGCCGTCCCGAGCAATCGCATCGCACCATACGTCTCGGCGACCAACACCACCGCCGACAGCACGATGACGAGCGCAATCGCGACCGGCCGCTGCTGATGCATCCACACGACCGTGCCCCAGCTGATCAACAGCGGAACCACCAGCGCGACCCCAAGTGAAATCAGATTGGCCAGCGTCGCGAGTACGTTCTGCCCAAGTGCTTCGACGCCGGTGTTCACGGCAGGGCCGAGTCTGATCCATGCCGGAAAGAGCACCGCTGTCGCATTCTGAATGGTGAGCAGCGCGAGATTGAGCGCGATCACCGCGAACGGTGCGACGCACAACAGCGCGACATGAATGCTGGGGGAGAATGGTTGCACCGCTGACGCAAGCATCGCGGCGTAGGCGATCAGGATCAGCACCATTTGCACCGCCGACATCGGCAGCGCGGCCGACGCAACTTCGGCGAGCACGATGTCACCAGGCGCGATCGGCAACGATTTGAGCAGCGGCAGATTCAACATGTCGTGACGGAGATCGTTGCGGATCAACCGTCCGCCGAAGATCAACATCATCGCCGCGAGCACCAGCGCGGTGGTCGACAAAAACGCCGGAAAGTCGGCGCCCGCGCCGGACGTCGCCGCGCCGACGGCGATCGCCATGACGAGCGGGCCGATGAACAAGCGCAACTGCGCCGTGCGCCGCAGGCAGAGCGTATTCTTCCAGATGATCGCGATCGCGGGGTGTCCGTGCTCGGCAAGGCGAAGACTGGACGTCGCGGGCCGCGGTGCGCCGACCGCGGCAACCGAGCGGCGCGCGCGCATGGCGTCGAGCCGCTTCGCCCGCTCGGCAGACGCTTCGATCGCCGCATCCTCGAAGGCGGCGTCGGTGCGCAGCACCCACCACGCGTGCGCGGCGAGCACGAGCAGCGCCAGCGGGATCTCGCGCGACCATTCAGCGAGCGTATGGGCGAACGTCGGCGCGACGACGAGGTGGAACGGATACAGTCCGATGATCGCCGGCGGCGTCGCGAGTGTTCGGCCGAGTGCGTCAAAGAAGACGCCGATGCTCGGCGCGGCGAACAGTTCGGCGCGATGCATGAAGACGCCGCCGGCGATCGACGCGCCGATGGCGATGAATACCAGAACCGACCAGCGCGTGCGGCGCATTGCCGCGCCACCGTGCTCACGCCACGACGAACGAAGAATCGCCGCGCCCAGGCGATGGAGGTTGAGCGTTGAGAACAATGCCCAGATGCCGATCGCTCGCAGCGGCGACGGCAGCGCCGTACCGCCGCGGCGAAGCACGAACACCCAGATCACCGCGTTGAACAACACCGCGATTTGTGCGCGATAGAGCTTGTATCCGATCAGCTGCCGGCGCGACAAGGGCCCGGGAAACAGCAGCGACAGCTCGGCCTGCGTGAACGCGAGCGCCGTCGTATCCGAACCGAAGACCCACGTGCCCATCAGTGTGATGACGGCGAGCAGCGTGACGAGCATCTCGGTCGCCTGGCCAAGGAAGATCGATGAGCCCGGCCCGCGCGGCGTCGGCCTTAACAGGAATGACCAGATGTAGATCGCGCCGACGATCAGCGCCGCGGCGTAGCGCGGGCTGCGAACTCGGCGGAGCTGGAACCAGATGCGATTGCGCGCGCTCGTCCACGTGAGATAGAGAAACGCGTTCACGGCGCGGCCGGCGCCCCTGGCGCCGCCTGATCGCTCGTGAGCGCGAGGAACACGTCCTCGAGCGATTTGCCCGCGAGGTGCGGATGCGCCGCGATGATCTCGTCGATCGAGCCGAACGCGACGCACTCGCCGCGGCGCACGACCAGCAGGCGATCGCACAGCTCCTCGACGAGGTTGAGCAGATGCGAGCTCAGAATCACGGCGGCGCCATTCGACGCGCGCGTCTGGATCGTCTCGCGCATGCGTCGCATGCCGCCGGGATCGAGCCCGGTCAGCGGCTCGTCGAGAATGAGCGCGGATGGATCGTGCAACAGCCCGCAGGCGATCGCGAGCTTCTGCCGCATGCCGCGCGAGAGCTCGCCGGGGAGCGATCTGCGCTTCTCGGCCAGTTCCAATTCCTGCAACAATCCCGGCATGCGTGCGTCGACGTCGCTCACACCGTACAGGCGAGCGATGAAGCGCAGATGCTCCTCGACGGAGAGGTATTCAAAGAGATGCGGCTCGTCGGGAATGAACGCCAGGGCGCGCTTGGCGCCGATCGCGTCCGAACGCATGTCGTGGCCGTCGATTGTGATGCTGCCCGCGGTGGGCTGAATGATGCCGGCGAGACACCTGAGCGTGGTCGTCTTGCCGGCGCCGTTCGCGCCGACGAGGCCAAGCACTTCACCCGCCGCCACCTCGAACGACAGCGAGCGCACGGCGGTGAAGTCGCCGTACAGCTTCGTGAGCGATTGGACGGTGATCATGCCGTGCGGAGGCTGGCGGCCGTCGATCGTGTCGCGATGGCCGTTCAGCCCTCGTGCCGCACGACGGAGTGGTCGGCAACGTTCACTTGGCCACGCACTCCCGCTACGACGGCGGCGTCGCCGATCATCGAGCCACTGAGCGCGGCGTTCGAGATCTTCGTGCCGGCGCCGATCACGGTATCCCGCAGTGTCGAACCCTCGACGGTCGTGCCCGTCGCGATCGAGACGTTGGGACCGATGGTGGATGACGCGAGCGTGACGCCATCTTCGATATAGACGGGGTCGAGGATCGTAACGCCCGCCGGCACCGAGGCGGGCTTCCGCGCCCTGCCCTTTTCCAGGATGATGCGATTCGTCTGGAGCAGCGTGCCCTGTTCACCGGCATCGTACCAGCCCTGCACGTCGATCACGCGAATCTTGGCGCCGTGGTCGATCATGTACTGGAACGCATCGGTGAGGTAGTACTCGCCCTTGTTCTTGGGCTGCTCGAGCGTCCAGTCGATGCCCTCGAGCAGGAGTTTCCAGTTCTTTATATAGTAAAGTCCAATATTCGCCCGCTTCGAGATCGGCGTCGACGGCTTCTCGACGATCTTCGTCATGTTCCCGGCCTGGTCGGTCACGACCACGCCGAAGCGTTGATAATCCTCGACCTCCTTCACCCAGATGATGCCGTCGGCGTCGGTCGTCTTCACCACCGAGAGATCGGCGTCGAAGATCGTGTCGACGAAGATGATGAAGACCGGCTGGTCGATGTGCTCGCGCGCGAGTCCCACCGCGCCGGCCGTGCCGTCCTGCACCTTCTGCTCGATGAACACCGACGGAAACGGATACGTCTTCCGCGCGTAGTCCTCGACCTTCTCTTTCAGATGGCCGGTGATGTAGATGACCTGCTCGACGGTACCCAGCCGCTCCAGGTCCTCCATCACGTAGTCGATCACCGGTTTGCCGGCGATCTTGAGCATCGGCTTGGGCGTGATGTGCGTGTGCGGCCTGAGCCGGGTGCCCTTGCCCGCCAACGGGATGATGACCTTCATGGGGCGTTCGTTCCCTCGCGTCCGTATCGGTCCTCGAGCCGCACCACGTCGTCGAGATGCGGCGTCGAAACCTCGAGTATGTCGCAATCGGTGATGGCTTCCATCTGATGCACGGTGCCCGGCGTGATTCGGAACGCCTCGCCCAGCTTCAACTGGACATCCACCGGCTGATTGTTCTCCCAGACGCGGTAGATCAGTTGGCCCGACATCAGAAAGACGGTTTCGTCCTTGACGTTGTGATACTGCACGGACAGGGCCTCGCCGGCTTTGATGTGCAGCACCTTCCCGACGTACGCGTCGGTGTGCGCCCAGATCGTCTCGTGCCCCCAGGGCTTCGGCACATGCTTGATCGGCTGGCGGCCGCTCATGGAAATGTCGAGTTAGGCATTGAGCCAATATAGGGCGTCGGGGCGCATGGGCGTCGACGCCCAAACGCCCAGCCCGGCATACTCCGTGCTCTTCCTGCCCGGTCAATGATCCTCGCCCCTCGCTATCTCCCGCGACTCGCGTCCACCGTCGGGTTGTTCACCCGCTACGGCCTCGCTGACTTCGCGAAACAGCAGGGATTGCAGGGCATCGGACACGAGCCGGAACCGGGCGAGGATTTTGGCGGATCGCCCGACACAGCGCGCGCGTTTCGCAAACGCCTCGTCGAGCTCGGACCGGCGTACATCAAGCTCGGACAAGTCCTGTCCACCCGGCCGGATCTCTTGCCGCCGACGTACATCGAGGAGCTCGAGAAGCTGCAGGACGACGTCGATCCAATCCCCGTCGAAGACGTCGTGAACGGCATCGAACAGGAGCTTGGCGCGCGCCTGAGCAAGCTCTTCGCAACGTTCGACCTCGAGCCGCTCGGCACCGCGAGCCTCGGCCAGGTCCACGCCGCCGAGCTGCGCGATGGACGCCCCGTCGTCGTGAAGGTGCAGCGTCCGAACATTCGCAATCTGCTCGCCGACGACATCGAGTTCTTTCGCGAGCTCGCCGAGTTTCTCACCGATCACACCACGGCGGGCGCGCGCATCGACATGGTCGGGGTCGTCCAACAGCTCGAGCAAGCGCTCAGCGACGAGCTTGATTATCGCATCGAAGCGCGCAACGCGATGTCGTTCCGCCGTACGCTCGCCGAGTTTCCACGCATCCTCGTGCCGCGCGTGATCGAGGCATACACGACGGAGAAGGTGCTCACCACCGAGCGCATTCACGGCACGAAGATCGACAGCGTGTCGCCGCTCACGCGACTCGATTACGACTTCAGGCCCGTCGCCGACGAATTCACGCGCGCGTACCTCAAGCAGATCACCATCGACGGCCATTTTCACGCCGATCCGCATCCCGGCAACGTCTTCGTGGTGCTGCCGAGCGAGGCGAATCCGCCGACGCCGTCCGAGGTGAAAGCGTCCGACCGGCGCGCCGTACAGCGCGAAGCGATGACGCCGCTGGCACGCGTCGAAAACGAAGCGCAGCGCGCCGCCGCGCCGCAGCCAATCGAGATCGACGTCAAGGTCGCGTTGATCGACTTCGGCATGACGGCGCGCCTGTCCGCGACGCTGCGCGAGCACATCGTGCGGCTCTTGCTCGACCTCGCCGACAATCGCGGCGACGACGCGGCCGAATCGATGATCGAAGTCGGCGACGAGTTGCCGGGATTCGACCGCGAAGGCTACGTGCGCGAAGTCGCGAGCCTGATGGCGCGGAATTACAACCTGTCCATCGGCGAGCTCGATACGGGCAAGGTGTTATATGAGTTGATCAACATCTCGTATCAGCGCGGATTGCGACTCCCCGCCGAGCTCACGTTGCTCGCCAAGACCCTGTTCAATCTCGACGCGGTCACGAAGGCGCTCGATCCAACATACAGTCCCATCCCGACGATTCGCGAATACGGCAACAAGATCGCCGCCGATCGCGCGCGCCGCGAGCTCAATCCTCGGCGACTCTATCAGCTCGCGACCGAAGGCAGCGATCTCGTGATGGCGCTGCCCCACCGCCTCGACCTGATCACGCAGCGAATGGCGGCGAACGAATTCCAGACGCGCATCGACGTTCCGCAAATCACGCTGATGATGCAGGCGCTCCAGAAGGTCGCGAACCGCGTCTTCTCCGGACTCGTGCTCGCGGGCCTGCTCGTTGCCAGCGCCATGCTCATCCAGGTTCGCCGCGCACTCGGCACGGCCGGTTTCATTCTCGCCGGCGCGATCGGACTCTGGATGGTGTTGTCGATTCTGTGGTCCGATCGAGAACAGTCAAGAAAGTAGCGTCACCACAAATCGCCGACGGTAATCGTCCACCGCGGCGCGAGCGAACCGTTACCGCCCAATCCGCGGCCGCCCGCGAGATCGACGCGATTCACGAAGATCGGCGCGTCCAGCCGAACGTGCACATCGCGATCGTAGAGCTTCCCTTGCGCGACGAGACCGACGCCCGCGTCGGACAGGAAACGATCGCTGAGCGCGACGTACTTCGATGACCCCACGCCCGCGTCACCGAACACGCTGAACGACAGCGTCGCGCGCCCCCAGCCGCCTTTGCTCGTACCGAGGCGTTGCAGCAGCTCGCCATTCACCGCGGCGACTCGATCCAGCGGAGTGTCGATGCCGAACCCGCGCAGTCCCGCGCCGCCGAGTGGCAGATAGTTGATGCCGTCTTGCTTGAACAGTGCACCGCGCGGACGGAACAAATCGTTCGTGAACGTCTCGAACGGATCGCGCGTCGACGCGAAGATGGCGCGCTGCCGCGGCGCATTGCGCGCGATGCCACCGTACAAGCGTGCGTGCAGCTGCGTCGCCATACCGGCGAGCGGTTGCACCGCACCCACCGACGCCTCGGCGCGCAAATATCCGCGCGACGCTTCGCCGCTTCCCACGGGCCCGCTCGTCGTCGCACCGCCGCCGAGCGAAACGTTCGCCATGGCGTAGCCGCTGTCAGCGAGGACTGCGGTTCGATACGACCCCGATCCACCCAATTCCGCGACGCTCACGTTCGCCCACTGCTCGGGCAGCAGAAGCGAATCGGTCGGCGCGGCAACGGTGGCGTACACACGTGCTCCGATCGCCGGTCCCGGCGTGAAGATGAACGGACTCAGATCCCAATGCCGATAGAGATCTGCCTTGAACAATCCATCGAGGTAGTTCACGCCGCCGCCCACGCCCATGAGCGGACGTGAAAAACCGGGCAGATAGAGATTTTCGCCGCGCGCCCATGCCTGAATACGGCGCATGGTCGGTGCAAATCCGCTCGACCCTGCCGGGGCGCGCGAGGCGACGGCGAGGCCAGCGTCGTACTCGTCGACCATCGACAGATAGCTGCTCTTCGCGCGGATACCAGCGGCGACACCCTGCGGATTGCTGTACCACGCCGTGGGCGCGAGCGCGACGATCGTGTGCGTGCGGTCCGACTGATTGAACCACGGCCAATTGAAGGTGACCTTGGGCTCGGGGATCGCAGCGAGCAGCGTCGTCTGACCGACGTCGTTGCGGCGATCCCAATCGAACGTCGCGTGATATGGATCGAGCTGCACTTCGCGCGGTTGCTGTTTGGTGACGATGCGCACGACCTGGCCGTCGAGCGATGGATCCGCGCGGCCGATGGTCCACCCAGCGTCGGTGCGCACGCCAATCGGCATCGGATGCCGCAACGCTCCGCGCCGCTGCACCGTGACGAGCGTCTCGTAGTTGCTGCCGTCGGTGCGTACCGAGTACGGACCGAGCTCGTAGTCCATGAGTCCCGTGCGGTGCACCCATTCATCGAAGAACCAACCAAGCGGACGGCCATACGCCCGCTCGGCCGATGCTCGCATGGCGCGCTCGTCGACGTGCTTGAGCGCCCACCGGTCATAGTAGTCGTGCGTGAAGCGCAGGAAGACGCTATCGCCCATCAATTCGCGCAGCTGGCCGTACATCACCTTCGCGCGATTATAAATCATCTCATTATAGATTCCGAATTCGGTGAAATCGTAGGCCGGTGTGCCGATCGGCTGCGTCCGCCCGAGCAGCTCGAGACGATTCTCCGACAACCCCAAACTGTCGGTTTTCGGAATCGTGACGGCGTTGACGCGGTACCCTTCGGCAAGCCGCGGCGGCTCGATCACCCGATCGCGATCCTGTGGCGTGAGCTTCTGCGCCCAGTCGGTTTGATAATCGGTGAGCCCTTCGTCCATCCACCCCGAGCGCCATTCGTTGTTGCCGAGAATGCCGTAGGTGAACACGTGCCCGAACTCGTGCAGAATCAGCCCCTGACTCGCCGAGCCGTTCATGACCATCATCGGAAACTCGGTCCCGCCGGGATCGAGCCGATGCACATTCGTGATTTGCGGATAGGCGTACGGGCCCCACACGGACTCGAGCCATCGCGCCGCGAAGAGCGTACGCTCGAGCGCACGCCCACCGCCCCACGTCGTGTCGTCGTCGGCCTTGTACAGCACGTGGACGGCCACGGTGTCCCACGTCGGGAAGTGCGTTGCCGGCACGCGCCGCACATAGACGCCGCCCTCGTAGCGATAGTCCGGCGACGCACTCCACGCGAAATGGTGCACGTTTTCCGCGCGAAACGTGACGACACGATATCCATCCGGGGGTTGCACCCTGGCGAACGAACCGACGTTCCCGTAGGCGTTCGCGGCCAGATACGGCGCACCGTTGCGGGACACACGCGCCCAGCCTGGATCGCCGGCAACGGGAACGCCCGTCGACGCGATCACTTGATCATCGCGCACGATCATCGCCACTTCGTATGTCCCATATTCGCCGTACAGCTCGCCCGCCGGTACGAGCGGATTCGGTTCCCACCCACCTCGATCGTACACGGCGACCTTGGGATACCACTGCGCGAAATCGTACGTGCGGCCCTTTCGTCCCTGACGACGAGTCACCGTAGATGGCCGCGCATCCCACGCGAGCTGAATGACGAGCGAGTCGTGCGGCGCCAGCGGCCGCGGCAGTCTGAAATGCACGACCGTACTGTCCGGCGCGCCGGGATAGTCGACGATGACCGGCGTTCCGCCGACGACCGGCGCCTGCGTGAACCGTTCGTACCCGATGTCACGGTCGCCGAGATGCTGGAAGCGCTCGCGATTCTCGCGAATGTCCACCGCGCTCCACTTCGATCCCGGACGAAACGCGTTGAGATATTGATGAAAGAACATCTCGCGCAGCGTGTCCGGCGAGTTGTTCACATAGGTAAGCGTCGCGGTCGAGTGCAGGTTCGTCGCCGCTTCGTCCAGCGTCGCGACGATCTGGTAGTGCACCCGCTGCTGCCAGTAGCCGACGGTGTCGCCGGACGGCGGCGTCGTGGCGCCCTGGAAATTCGTTTGCGGAACGCCCTGCTGCGGTAACTGAAGCAAGGCGAACAGAGAAAAGGTCAGGAGCATGGTGGAAACGTATTACGCTTTGGCGCCCTTTTGGGCCGATGCTAACGGAATCCTAATCCTCGGGTGCTGGACCGGCCTTCGACTTGCGCGCAGTGTTTGAGCACGGTCACCGGCGCCCATGTACTCCACCTGTCTCGTCTGCAATCAATCGCTCGGCTCCAACGAGAGCATCGAGCATTTCCCGGTCGGCCGGCGGCTCGCGTTCGACGCCGCCAAGGGACGGCTGTGGGTTGTATGCACGAGGTGCGATCAGTGGAACCTGTCGCCGCTCGAAGAGCGATGGGAGGCGATCGAGGAATGCGAGCGCGCGTATCGCGCGACATTCGTTCGCGTCTCCACCGACAACGTCGGGCTAGCGAGGATCGGTGAAGGCATCGGTCTCATTCGAATCGGTGCACCGCTGCGTCCGGAGTTCGCCGCGTGGCGTTACGGTCGTCAGCTCGCGACGCGGCGCCGCAAAGCCCGGTACGTCGCCGGCGCCGGTCTCGCCGCCGCGGCGATCTCCGGTATCGCGATGGGGCCCGCGATTGCGCCCGCGCTGGCGTTGGGCACGATCTCGATCGTCGTCATTCCCGGCGTCACCACGATCATGGGTGTCGTGCCGATGCTCGGCATGCTGGCGGCGCGGGATTACATCGAACATGATCGCGTTATCGCGCGTCTGTCGCTTGAAGGTCGCGTGCTCAAGGTGCGCGCCAAACACGCCAACGACATCGAGCTCGGACTCCGCCGCCACGAGGATGATGCGGTGGTCACGGTACCGCATGACAGCGGCTGGGTGGAGTTCCGCGGCGGCGCGGCGATTCACGCCACCGCGCGCGTCGTTTCCGGCGCGAATCGATTCGGTGCATCGGACGCCCGCGTGCAGGATGCCGTCCAACAGATCGAGGATGCCGGAGACGCTGCCGGATTCCTCGCGACGGCAGGCCGCAAGAACTCGTGGCGGAGCGGGCGCTTCGTCTCGCTGCTCAATTCGTACCGGCGCATCGGCGCGCTCAAGCTGTCGAGCACCGAGCGCCTGGCGCTCGAGATGGCCGTCCATGAAGAGGGCGAGCGCCGCGTCATGGAGGGCGAGCTCGCGGCGCTCGAGGACGCGCGGCGCGACGCCGAGCAGATCGCCGCGATCTCCGATGTCGATCTGACGCCGCCCAGGCTGTACGAGTAATGCTGAACGCAAACAACGCGGCCCGTGAGATCTACCTCACGGGCCGCGTTGTTTGCAAACTCATACAGTTCGTGTCGTTCTAAAAGCTCACGGCACGAGATCGGTGGCCTGCTGCGGCTTCTTCGCCGGGTTCTTCACGTACACGTCGAACCACGCGATCCACCGCGCCCACTGATCGAGATCCGTCTCGCGCGTCGCCGGGCCGTGATCCTCGTACGGATACATGTACAACGCGGCATTCTTTCCGAGGCCCTGCAGCGCCTGCATCATGCGCACGGAGCTGGTCAGGTCGGTGCCGTTGTTCTGATCCTCGAGCGAGTGGTACATCAGCACCGCGCCGCTCAAGCGATCGGCCGCCAGGAACGGCGACATGTCGATGTACGTGTCGCGTCCCTCCCAGATCGTGCGCCGCTCGTTCTGGAACCCGTTGGGCGTCAACGTGCGGTTGTACATGCCGTCGCCCGCGATGCCCGCCTTGAAGTACGGGGTATGCGTCATCGCATTCATCGTGCTGAACGCGCCATAGCTGTGACCGCCGATTCCCAGGCGATCCTTATCGAGATAGCCGGCCTTGTCGACGGCCTCGATCGTCAGATCGAGATCCTCGCGCAGCTCGTCGACGTAGTGGTCGTTCATGCGGCCCTGCGGGCCCACGATCGGAATGTCCACCGGCTGAATCACGACGTAGCCCTGCGTGACCCAGATCTCCGGACTGCGCGCCGCCACGTTCGGGAACGCGTTGATGTTCTTCGTGCGCTGGCGCTGGTCGTACTCCTGCTGCGTCGTGAACTCCGTCGGGTAGAACCAGATGATGCCCGGGAGGCGCGTGCCTTCGCGATAATCCTTCGGCAGCGTCACGTCGATGAAGAACTTGTACCCGTCGCGCGGACGCGTGACGAGGATGCGCTTGCGAATCGCCTGCGACACTTCCGGCGCGAAGTCGACGTTCTTCGTCAGCTTCGTCTCGGTCCCCGTCTTGAGGTCGCGCAGGTACGAGTCCGGAACCATCGTCGGCGACTGCTTGCTGACGATGACCTTGTTGTAATCGTTGTCCACCGGCGACACGACGTCTTCCTGCACGTCGCCCTTGCCCTCGAAGATGCGCGTCTTGGCGCCCGTCTCGATATCGACGCGATCGACGAAGTTGTGCGGCGCCTGGCGGGTCCAGTCGCGGAAATACTGCGTGCCCTCGAGGAAGACGCTCTTGTCGTCGCTCGAGACGCGCACGACCGTCTGACCGTTCGCGCTGCGCGTGGTCTGCAACGCACCCGGGTTGTTAAAGAATGCTGAATCGCTCTGATTGCCGCCGCGACCGCCGCCGCCGGCGAATCCACCGCGACCACGACCGCCAGCCGCGATCGTCGCGCCGCGCGCGATCTCGTAGTGCTTCGACGGATCATCGAGCTTCACGGCGTACAGATTGTTCCCTTCGTTGACGAACAACATCTTGCCGTCGGGGCTGAACAGCGCCGACGTGATGCGGCCGTTCGCCTCGAACACCTGCTTCGCGTCGCTCGCGCCGAAGGGCGGCGTCCAGAGGTAGACGCGATCCTTGCCCAACGCCGCGCCACCCTGACCGCCCTGCCCACGTCCCCCTCGGCCACCACGTGCGCCGTTGGCACCGCCGCCGTTGCCCGCCGCACGCTCGCCCTCGAGATACACGAGGCCCGCGCCCATCGGATTCCACTGGATGTCACGCTTGCCCGTGTCGGCGGCAACGCCGCCACGCCCGCCACCCGCGGCGCGCGCCGAGTCGGTGATGTTGCGCTGACCGTCATTGAGCGCGCGCTTGGCGAGCGTCGCGATCACCTTGCCGTTCGCGTCCCACAGCTGTTCGACCGTGCCGAAGTTCGAGACCGGCACCAGGAATGAGTACGGCTTGGACTGCAGCGTGACGCGGAAGTACTGGCCGTCCGGCGACGCATTCACGTCCGTGATCAACGCGGGCGCGCCGATCTTCTTGATCGCCTTCGTCTTCACGTCGATCACGGCGAGCTGGCCGTTGGTGTAGTAGTCGACGAGGTCGAAGTCCGTCTGATCCTGCAGCAAACTCTGATAATTGCGATTCACCTTCGCCGTGTCCGCGGAACTGAAGCGAATGAGCGGACCGGTCGCGACCGGCGGCTCCTTCGGCTCGGGGCCGCGATTCTCTGGAATCAACACCGTCGCGATGCCTTTGCCGTTGTCAGTCCAGTCGATCGTCGTCACGCGCGTCGCGAGCAGCGGCTTGGTCGAGACCTGCACCGACTTGCCCGTCGCGACGTCCGCGACGTAGATCTGCGTCGAAGCGTCGAATGACGCGATGTACGCGATCGACTTGCCGTCGGGCGACCAGATCGCGCCGTTCACGATCGCGCCCTTGGGCGTTTCGATCGCGCGCGAGGCACCGGTGTTCGGATCGAGCAGCGTGAGGCCGACGCTGCCGCGGGTCGTCAACGCCCGCGCGCGATTGGCCTTGAAGTCCACCTCGAACCCCGTCGACAGCCGGTAGTGCGGCTTGCCGAACAGCTCGATCGTCGACAGACCCTCGCTTTCGGCCTTCAGGAAATAGCGATGATCCGGGCTGGGATTCGTGAACGACACCGCGTTCCGCGACGCCGTCACGATGCGCGTGACGACTTCGGGCGGCTTCACATACTTGTCGTTGGCGAGGATTTCCTTTGGATTCCAACCCTGCTGAACGACGTTCTGCGCCGCGAGGGTGACGGGAAGGGCGATGGCGAGCGCGCCGGCTCCGCCGAAAAACGCGCGCCGAAGCGTGGGGGAGAAGCGGGTCATGCGAGACTCCACTTTTTTGGGGGCTGCGAGGTACGGATTGGTGGGGATTGCTTCAATCTAGGTATACGGTATTGGTGGAACCGGCGTTGGCGCGCGCGGGATCGGTCAGCCTCGCACGAATTCGGTGATGGCCAGTCGGCGCCACGACCGCACTGTACCGTAGCACCTTGCGTCATATGCATCTTGCGTGCATATTCATATGCATGAGGACCACCATGATTCTAGACGATGAGCTGGTCGCGAAGGCGTCCACGCTGACCGGGATTACCGAGAAGACGGCGCTCGTACACGACGGGCTGCGCGCCCTCATCGCGCGCGAAAGCGCGCGGCGCCTGGCGGCGCTGGGCGGGTCCGACCCGGATCTCGAGGACATCCCGCGCCGCAGAGTGGCCGCGGTGGCCGAGCCGCGCAGGTGATCGTCGCCGACACGTCGGTCTGGATCGATCATCTGCGTCGCGGCTACGAGCCGTTCGGTCGGCGCCTCGACGACGGCGTGATCGCGGTCCACGACTGCGTCGTCGGCGAGCTCGCGTGCGGGGGGCTCAAACACCGCGCGCACGTCCTCAATCTGTTGGCGGCGCTGCCGCGTGTTCCGGTCGCGTCATTCGACGAGGTGATGCACCTCATCGATCGGAGAAAGCTCATGGGCCGCGGCATCGGCTGGACCGACGCGCAGATTCTCGCCGGCTGCCTGCTCGGCCGCGCGCGACTGTGGACGCTCGATCAGCGAATGGCGCGCGTGGCCGAAGGGTTTTCGATCTCCTACCGGGCGAGCTAGCGCGTCCCGAGCATTTTCGAACGAAGGGTCGACAACCGGCGACGCACGGAGCCGTCGAGCACCGTATCACCCACGCGGACCACGACGCCGCCGAGGATCGACGGATTCACGTGGAAGTGCGGCACGACATCCTTGCCCAGCGCGCGCGAGAGCTGCTGCGTGATGACGTGGCGGTCGTTGTCGTCCGCTTCACGCGCGACCGTGACGGACGCGTGCAGGCGGCCTTCGACCTGGTCGACGAGATCGTGATACTCGTGAGCAATCACCGGGATCAGCATCTGACGCCGGTTGTTCACGAGCGCTTGCAGGAAGCGCACGAAGTTTCGCGGCAGCGAGTTGCCGTACGCTTTCTGGAAGATCTCGTTCTTCTGCTGCGCGCTCACGCGCGGCGACTCGAGGAACACGCGCAGGCGGCGATCGGACTCGATGCCGTTCGCCACGCTGTCGATCATCTCGCCCCAGCCGCGCAGGTCGTTCGCGCTCCGGGCGAGCTCGAGGAGCGCCTCGGCGTAGTTCCGGGCGATCGTGGTTTCGCGCATTACTGGGTGACCTTGAGCGAGCCGATGGACGCGAGGTAGCCTTCGACGAGCTTGCGGTTGGCGTCGGACTGGAGGTTCTGCTCGATGACTTTGCTCGCGCCCGCGAGCGCCAGCTCGACCGCTTCGCGACGCAGCTGGGCGATCGCGCGATCCTTCTCGGTTTCGATTTCGCGGCGGGCGCGCTCGAGCATGTCCTGCTGCTCCTTGCGCGTCTGCTCTAGGAGGTCCGACCGCATCTTCTCGGCGGTGGCGCGGCCTTCGCCGATGAGGCGCTGGGCGTCGTTACGCGCGGCTTCGATCGCCGCTTGATGCTCGCGCACGAGTTGCGCCGCGGCTTCGCGATCCCGCTTCGCGCCTTCGATGAGCTCCTCGAGCGCTTTCTCGCGCGCGTCGACGGCCGCGGTGATCGGGCCGAACGCAAACTTCTTGAGGATGAAGTAGAGCAGCCCGAAGATCACCAGCGTCCAGAACATCAGGTTGAACTGGATGTTGATCAGGCCGGGCTGTGGCGCGGCCTGCCCTTCCTGGGCGAAGGCGAGAGCCGGAGCGAGCAGCAGGGCGGTCGACAGTGAAAGCGTGCGCATGAGAAATCTCGAAATCATGTGGGAGACGGTGAGACGGTCCCGGGACCGCCTCACCGTGCACGAACTAGAATTTGGTCCAGATCAGCAGACAGACGACGACGGCGAACAGCGCGACGCCTTCGATGAGCGCCGACAGAATCAGCGCGCCCGTCTGGATGGTGCCCGCGATCTCGGGCTGACGCGCCATGCCTTCAGTCGCGCCCGCCCCGATGCGGCCGATGCCGAGTCCGGCGCCGATCGACGCGAGACCGGCGCCAATGCCGGCACCCTGCATCGCCCACGCACCCGTGTACTCCTTGGTGTAGGCGGCAGCGGCCTGCAAGAGAGGAAGAATCGTCATGATGGTTCTCCAAAGAATTGCAACGTGAACTTCAGTGCTCCGCGCCGATCGACCTGCAAAGGACGCCGTTCGCCAACGAGCCCCGGGGCTCAGCGAACATCACCAGGCATTCGCCTGGTTACTGGGTCCGGCTCGCCTGGAGCGACGACGAGCCGGTCTTGCAAACCATCCACTCCTCTCGGAGTGTGCCGCGTGGGGCCGGGGCCCCGCGCGCTTCACATGAGACGCATCATTGATTCGCAAAGCGAATCAATGATGCGCCGTCCGAATCTGCCCGATGAACACCGCGGCCAGCAGCGAGAAAATGAACGCCTGAATGAACGCGACGAGGATCTCGAGCAGCATGATGCCGATCGCCATGCCGATCGGCGCAATGAAGCTCGTCTTCACGCCGAACATGAACACGAGGCCGATCAGCGCGAGAATGATGACGTGGCCCGAAATCATGTTCGCGAAGAGACGCACCGTGAGCGCGAACGGCTTCGTGATCTTTCCGACGATCTCGATCGGCGTCATGATCGGCGTCATCAGCGCCTTCATGATGAACGGCATGTCGTGCGGCCAGTAGATCAGCGTGCCGATGTAGCCCTTGCCGAGCGCACGCATACCGGCGATCTCGACGACGAAGAACGTGATCATGGCCAGCGTGACCGTGACGTTGGCGTTGCCCGTCGGCGTCGATCCCCACGGCATGAGGCCGAGCAGGTTGCACCACGCGATGAAGAAAAACAGCGTCAGGCAGAACGGCACGAACTTGGCGCCGCCGTGCCCGAGGACCGGCATGTAAATCTCATTTCTCAAATAGAGGATCACGGCTTCCATGCCGGCCGCGAACCCCTTCGGCCGTCCGGATTCCGACGAATGCCGGCGATGCGACGACGCCACACTCAGCAGCAACACGAGGCTGAACACGCCGGCGACGAACAGGAAGAAGACGTGCTTCGTGATGCTGAGATCGATCTGGTGCCCGGCCACGGTGAAGCGAATGGGCGGAAACTCGCCCTCGCACGCCCACTCGCGCAGTCCGCGCACGCACGGATAATCGATCTTCTTCGAGTCCGTGATGTGCGGCATGATGATCTGCGCGGGGCCCGGCACGCTTTCAGTTTTCTGAACCTGCGCGGCGGCATCCTGCGCGTGAGCGGCCGCCGGCGCGGCCATCAGGCCCGCGGCGACGAGCAAAGCAGCAATACGGGAACGGAAGATCATGATTTGATCAACAAAGGTTCGATCAACGTCGAGAAGAAAAAGAACGTCGCGAGACTGACGAGCGCCGGGACCGCCGGCAGCTTGAGCGCAAGCACGACGATCAGCGAATAGATCACCAGAGCGAACAGCCGAATCAGCGCGCCGCTGCCCAGGCGCGCCATCAGGTTTCCTCGGCCGGCGATGCCGCTCAGGCCAAAGGCGGCGAACTGCACGGCAACCGCGATCAGCCCGCTGAGCCAGATCGCGGCCGCGTCGCCGGGACTGCGGAACGCGAGCGACAGCAATGCTCCGACCACGAGCACCACTCCGATCGTCATTGCCGTTTGTCTCGCCAACACCCGCTGTGTCACGTGGCCATGCTCCGCTGATTGCACCTATCGATTCTCTTGACGGGCCGCGCGTGCTGCGTTGCGCGCCTCCGCGTCGCGGCGTTGTGCCGCGGTGATTTTGCGATACATCGAGTGAAAGCCGCCGCCGGCGCCGACCAACACACCGACGAGGAGAAGCCACGGTGAGGAGCCGAGCCGCCGGTCGAGCCAGGCGCCGAGTGCGGCGAAGAGGAGGATGGCCAGCGCGAACTGGAGCCCCAACCCCGCGAACTCGGCGCCGCCGAGTCCTTGAGCTGGTCCGGGCGCTCGAGGTCCTGCTCCGCCGAGGCGTTTTCCGTCCGGCATTTCATCCTCCGCTGGGGGAGAATTTAGGCGCTTGTGAAATTTTTCGCAAAGTCCTTGTGAAAAATTTCTCAAAGGTTTGGCGGGTGGGAAGAACGGCCCAGAACCGAAGACACGCCGAAGAAACCGGCTAGTGATCTAAGTCTCAGACGTGCCGATACTTTGGCTGTTACCCTTCACGTTGACTATTCGTCTCGGGGTTGATAAGTTGGCGTTTGCATGATTTGTGAGCGGCGCCGCGCTCACCATCGTGCCGCCCCGACCCGCCGAAATCGGGAAATGAACACACGACTCATCATCTCGCTGCTCTGTGCTGGTGCGCTCGCTTTCGCGTGCGGCCCGCGCTCGCACTCCGAAGCCCCTACGAGCCTCGCGAGTGCCCTCCCGCTCCATGTCGGGCCCGCTTCTCACGCCGCCGCGCAGACGGCCGCCGCTCCCGACGTTGCCGAGCGACCACACGGCAAGAAGGACAAGTCGAAGCTTCCACCTCCCAAAATCGATTCGCGCTTCAACATCGCCGTCTCGCACAATGTCGTGAAGCTCGCGCTGGATGTCCGCAACACGGGCGGCCGCCACGCTGAAATCGATTTCCCGAACGGTCAAGCGTACGACTTCGTCGTCGTTGATTCCGTCGGTCGCGAAGTCTGGCGCTGGTCGGCGCGGCGCATGTTCACGCAGGGCGTGCGCAACAAGCAGCTTGGCGCGGGCGAGAGCACGGAGTACTCGGAGACGTGGGGTGCGGCGAAGCCCGGCAAGTACACGGCGATCGCCACGTTGCGGAGCAGCAACTTCCCCGTCGAGCAGCGCGTCGACTTCGTGATGCAGTAAGTCGGTAACTCGATAATCGATTCGACGGCCGCTCAATGAGCGGCCGTTTTGTTTTGTGCGTCGTGCGTGTTTTACGCTGCGCAGACAGGTGAGACGCCCCCGCGGTCTTACGTCCATGTCGCTCGCCGCGTTAGGTTCCGGTTTCCAAGTGCACGGAACCATCGCAGGAACGCGGCGGAGGACGAGAGTGGCAACACGACAGCAGCCGGCCGATGATTCACAGGACGTCGAGCTTCTCGATCAGCTGGCGCGTGCGCGCACGGCGTTGATCGACCAGATCGGGCGGCGGATCGTCGGGCAGCACGACATCGTGGACAATCTCGTCGCGGCGCTGCTCGCCGGCGGCCACGTGCTGCTGGTCGGCGTGCCGGGGCTTGCCAAGACGCTGCTCGTGCAAACGGTGGCGCAGGCGCTCGATCTCAAATTCTCGCGCGTGCAGTTCACGCCGGACCTGATGCCGAGCGACATCACGGGCACCGAGCTGCTGGAAGAGGATCACACGACGGGCCGGCGCTTTTTCAAGTTTGCGAAAGGTCCGATCTTCGCCAACGTCGTGCTCGCCGACGAGATCAACCGCGCGCCGCCGAAGACGCAGGCGGCGCTGCTGCAGGCGATGCAGGAGCACGCCGTGACGGCGGCGGGGCAGACGCATCGCCTGCCCGAACCGTTCTTCGTGCTCGCGACGCAGAATCCGATCGAGCAGGAGGGCACGTATCCGCTGCCCGAAGCGCAGCTCGATCGCTTCATGATGCAGCTCACCGTCGGCTACCCGACGCGCGACGAGGAGGAGCGCATCGTCACGGCGACGACGGGCGATCGCGAGGTGGACATCGCGCCGATGCTCGATGCGACGCAGCTGCTCGCGCTGCAGCATCTCGTGCGGCGCCTCCCTGCTCCGCCGAGTGTGGTGAGCTACGCCGTGAAACTGGCGCGCTCAACGCGGCCGGGCGCGGAAGAAGCGACGCCGCTCGTGAAGAAGTACGTGAGTTGGGGTGCGGGGCCGCGGGCGTCGCAGTATCTCATTCTGGGCGCCAAGGCGAGGGCGGCGATGGATGGGCGGGCGGTGCCCGATTTAGAGGATGTGAATGCGATGGCGGTGCCGGTGTTGAGTCATCGGGTCGTGGTCAACTTCCAGGCGGAGGCGGAAGGGATGTCGCCGGAGCGGTTGGTGACGGTGCCTGGGCGGCCGTAGACCGGTCACGATTGGAGCCATGATTGAGGGGCGCGCATGACAGATCCGACGGGCAGGCGGGTTCGTACTCAGTGGAGAGATTTATCGGCGACGGAAAAGTGGGTCGCCATGGGGACGATCGTGGTTGTGGTGGCGGTGATCGTGTTCGTGATCATTCCGGTGCTGAAGCGGATCTTTGAGATGGGACAGGGAGCCGTGAGGTAGGAGGCCGCGAGCCGCGCCACCCATGGGGTCCACAGGGATTCTGGAGAGTCGGCGCCATCACGATTCATTGAAGCGCGGCCTGATCGCTCACGTCGTTAGCGCGACGTGAGCGATTTTGTTAGAGGGCTTTAATGGGCGCCGGCCCCGCCTCTGGCGCAGACGCGGTCGCGGTGACATCATCGCTCCGCGCGCCGAGTGCCTGGTCGGTGCAACGCTCGCCGAATGACTCGCGCGGAATACCAGACCCTACGCATGACGCGCACATGACGCCCCGGGCCAAGGTTGGTCGGGCGCGAACGACCGAGGCCGGCCTTTGGGGGGGGTACACGCGACAATGCTCTACTTGCGGACACTGGGAACAGCGCGAATCGAAGCGAGGGCGACACAATTCACGCCGACCTCTCTGCGCACGTTCGCGCTGCTGTTGTACTTGTCGGCTGAGCGGGGCCGGCGCGTATCGAAGGCGGCGTTGCACGACTTGATTTTCCCCGATCAGACGGAGCGCAATGCGCGGCATTCGTTGCGGGAGATCGTGTATCGGTGCCGGCAGGCGGGCATTCCGATCGGGTCGGATGCGAGCGGGATCGAGTTGGCGGCGGAAGCGGTGCGGAGCGATTACAGCGAAGTGATCGAGCGGGACCGGCCGGACGCGGCGCAAGTAGAGGCCGTGGCCGGCGGGTTTCTGCCCGGGTATGCGCCGGGGCATTCGGAGGCGTATGCGGAGTGGTATGAGGGGTATCGAGCGAAGGTGGTATTCGAAGTCTGTAAAGCGTTGTTGAGGGAGGTGCAGCGCACGAAGCGGGCGGGCGAGTGGCAAAAGACGGAGGCGGCGGCGAGGGCGTGTTTGGTGTTGGATCCGTTGAATGAAGAGGCGACGTTGGTGTTGGCGGAGATGTTGGCGATTGGTGGGGCGAAGGCTCAGGCCGTCGAACTGCTCGATGCCTATGCAGAGGAGGTCGGCGGCGGCGCTTCGGCACTCTCTCTTCCCGCGACTGTACTAAGTCGGCGCATTCGCGAGCGCGCTCAACATGAATACTGTCGCCCACCGCTAACTCCGTTCGTGGCGCGAACGGAGGAGATTCTCAAGCTCAGTCAGTGTGGGGAGCGCGCGCGCGACGGCGCAATACAATGCGTCGTGATCACCGGTGAGCCGGGGATTGGGAAGTCTCGACTTGCCCAGGAGTTTGAAGCGATTACCCGGCTGGGTGAATGGCGCACAGCCAAAGTGTCGGCGCGCGCTCACGATCGAATCCGGCCGATGTCGTTTTTCGCTGAACTTGTGCCTCAGCTGATCTCACTCCCTGGCGCATTGGGCGCATCACCGAGCGCGTTGAAGGCCGTCCGCAAACTGACCGAGTTCGATGTGGACAGCTCCGGTGAGTTGGTAGCAGAGGCGGAGTCAGAGCGCCGATCAGCCGCGATCACGAACGCAGTCGCAGACATTCTCGACGCCGTAGCAGATGAGCATCCCATCATAATTGTGGGTGAGGACCTGCATTGGACCGATGGCCGATCATTCAGCGTTCTGGTCGACCTCTTGGCGAATGCAAGACGTCGTCTACTCGTTGTTGTCACGTCTCGCGACGCTGCCGACTTTGGCCGCTTTGGGCAGCTATCATCCAGCGCGACACATATTGCGCTTGAACGGCTGAGCCCAAAGGAGGTTTACACATTCATTCGCGGATGCTCCTCCGAGCGAACGGTCGACGACAGTCTCGCATCGTGGATGGAAAAGACGTCTGACGGCAACCCGTTCGTGCTACAGTCGTTGGTCAGCCACTTCAGTTCGACCGGCGAACGGTTCGTTGTTCCGAGTTCTACTCAGGATCTAATTGAGCAACGGCTACAGCCGATACGCGGCGTGGCGCGTCGCTTCCTCGAGTGTTGCGTGTTCCTCGGGCGTTTCGCGACGCTCGATCGGCTATTGCGGCTTCTTGAATTGCCGCTATCCGATGTCTTACAGGCCCTCACCGAGCTCGAGGAACGGCGCATTCTTCGTGAGGATGCCGGCATTGTCGGGCCTTCGCACTGGCTGTTGGCGGAGACGGTGTTACGGACAGCTACCCCTGTCGCAAGGAAAGCCGCACACTTTGGGATAGCGCAAATGTTGGAGAACGAACTGCACACGACGCCGGACGCCACAACCTTGTGGGCTTGCGCGGACCACTGGCAGAGCGCCGGCGAGGACGTTCGAGCCGCTCGCACATTCGAAGCCTGCGCTCGGCATTCAATTGCCATCGGTCGACCTCGCGAAGCCGCTGAACTACTTCTCAAAGCCGCGTCGATCAGCAGTGGGCCACAGCGTAGCAGTCTCGCATCGCGAGGGGTAACGATCGCGCACGAGGCGTCTGAGCGAGACGTGGTTGTGAATGGTCTGACGTTGATGGACAACGGCGCTCTCGACAACGTCGGGTCGCAGCATGATGACGTCGAGATGGCGCAGCTGATGACGGCAGGCTTCCGGCTCCATCCTGACCATCGAGTTAAGACGCGACTTTGGCGCTGCCTGTCCGCTAACAACGCAACTGTTGCCCATCGTTTGGAAGCTGGGTTTGGGTTGCTCGTCCTGGCGGACTATTATCGGAACAGCAGCCTTGCACAAAAGGCTTTCGATGCTGTGCATCCGTTGCTGTTGATTGATTCCGGCGATTCTGAACGTCTCGCGCTGTGTTGTTGTTTGCTCTTTCATAGCACGTTCGGAGACCACGTGAGGGCGCTGTCGGCGGCCGATGGTCTGTCCGCGCTAGCCTCACACACGGAATCGCCTGACGCTCCGCAACTCAGATTCATAGCCGCGGGCGGATTCTGGCGCATTGGCCATGCAAGGCGTGCTGTCTCCGAGCTCGAAGCCGGATACGCTAGCGCCGAGCGCGCTGGTCTGATCCGAACCCAGTTTCGTTTGGCAATAAGCCTGTCTTGGTTCAATTTCGATCTTGAACGAGTGAGCGATGGCCACTCGTGGTTAACGCGCGCGGACGATCTAGTGCGAGGAAACGCGTCGGTCCCGGTAGGAATCGATTACCTCATTAATCGGGCCGAGCTCGCGCTGCTACTGGACGAGTACACCCGCCTTGAGGCGCTACTGCGGGCGGTTTCGGCGCAGGGCTTCGCGCCCAATATTCGTACGCGTGTATGGGAGTCGGCGATGAACGTCGCACTCCGAACACATCGCGGCGAGAACATTGCCGCAGAAGATGTCGCCTACCTCACGGCAAATCAGATTCCGAACTTTGAGTTCGGCGATTGTGCAGACAGCGCAACAAGTGTGGCGGCGATGGTCGTGAGGAAACAGGAAGGCAACCCTGCGGCCGCGCGCATAATTCACCGGTACCTGGCCAAATATCGCCGCCCATCGACTCCCATTTCAGCGCTCTTGAGGCGCGAAATGAATCGTGCCGGATTCGCCTATCCGCTAGTGCAGCAGGAGCATTATTCCGATTAACACGGGAGCCGTCACGCTCACGGCTACGCTCCGCGAACACCCGCCGGGTTGGCTCGTCGGCCGGATGACACTACGGCTAGCGACGCGCGCCTTGGAACGCTCACGGGTGCGCTTGGCGCAAATAGCGTCGACCACAGTGGGCTTGATAGCAACCGGTCCGTGATCATCGGATCGAACTGCGAACCTCGGCACTTGACTAATTCGGCACGAACGTCGTGCTCGGTCATGGGCGCACGATAGGGTCGTTGGCTGGTCATCGCGTCGATGGTGTCCGCGAAGCGAATGATCCTCGCCGCGAGTGGAATTAGCTCGCCGGCCACGCCATCGGGATAACCTGTTCCATCCCAGTTTTCGTGATGATGACGAACAGCCGGCACCATGTCTCGCAATCGCGACATGGTCGCGACGAGATTCGCGCCATCGACGGGATGGTCTTGGATAATGGCCCACTCCGCTTGCGTCAGCTTGTCTTCCTTCGCGAGTACCGGGGCATATTTCTCGTAGATCTTTCCAACGTCATGCAGCAAAGCAGCCCGACCGATTTGTTCAACTTGGCGGTCCCGAAGTCCGATTGCCCGCCCAATTATCATCGAGTAATGCTGCACGCGTCGCGAATGACCTGATGTGTATGGGTCTCGCGCTTCGAGAGACTTCACCATCAGCTCGAGCAATTCTTCGTTTGTATGTTCTAGCTCAAGATTAACTCGATACACCTGGCGAAGACCCAAAATCGGCACCCACATGGCCGCGGCGGCGAATGAACCGAATGCAGCGTAGACCCAGGCGAACACGAAAATCAACGGACTCGTGATTAGGTCGAAGACAACTGTCGCGCGCACCACCTCGATCCACGTTGATAGAACCTTCCGACCAGACGACAGTGCGATCGCGGTCACGATCGTCAAGTTGTTGACGAAAAGCGCGGCGACGAATGCGGTAAGGGCCGGAGTACCGAATTCTCGCGCAATTAATGCAAGCGATGAATGGGCTGGCGTCGCGGCCAGAGGTTTTCCGCCGAGGCCGAGATACACCAAAATCACGACTGACTGCATCATCGCATGCGACGCGATATTCAGCGTTCGCTTGATCCCTTCGCGTTGCGAGCCAGCCTCAAGCGTAGCACGAATGAGCGTTACGGTCGCTATGCTCAGCCAATTCGGCACCAAGATCGCGGCGGCGAAATACGGGATATACCCAATTGACCCAATAGCTCGGCGCGGAGCGGAATACGCGAGCAACTCGCCCGCGATAGCGAGAACACAAAGAATCACGGCATCGACTGCCTGCGATGTGGTGGCAGTCGAGGCGGTCCGAACGACAACCCCGCTCAGCAAGAGCGCGATTGCCACGACGGATCCGACGTATACCTTGACCTGTGTTCTCATCTGAAAATAGACCCCCTTCACTCGCTCAGCCCCAAATAAGAATACCAGTCCACCAGCGTGTCGTGGTCATCTCGCGTCACCCCCTTGGTACATCAGTCACACGTCGCCGTGTGCTCCAAAGTGAGCTCCGCTCAACTACTCGGACCGAAGTGTCCTCCGCTCGTCTTCGCTTCAGCGAGGGAGGGGGTCGTTTTTTAAGTTTTCTAAGTAATAAATTCGAATAGGTGGGAACTACACCTGCATCACCGTCATCGCGCCGCGGCACGTCCTCGCGCCAGCCAGCGATCACCAACCTGTTCGTGCGTCGAACCGGCGCACACTCAGCCGGCCACCGCACCGCAAGCGTCATCGCTCGCCCGCATCATTTCGATGCACCCACAACCCTACTAAACAACCGAACAGGCCGGCCCGCTAGGGTCCGACCCGTCACCTTTGCGCATCAATTCAATCAAACACAGCCTACCCGACGAGACGCCTCACACCCGATCCAACCACCGATTCGTCGCATCCAACACCGCCAACACACTCGCCGTCTCCGGACTCTCGCGAACCTCCGCGCTCCCCGTCATCAGCGACGTGTCCCGGCCCACCCGCGTCGTCACGCCGACAAACACGAACTCCTTGTCGAACGCATCGATCGTCCGGCAGCCCTCCAACCCCAACACCCGATCGTCACTCTCCGCCTGCTTGATCGCAGCCAGCGCCGCGCGCGCCGCCAGCTCGATGCGTAAACGTTCGTTTTCGAGCCCCTCGGCCTCGCCGATAAACGACTGATCTCCCTTCCTCAGCGTAACACGACACGCCACACCTTTACTCCGCGAACGACGAACCTCCACATCCTCGAAGTAAATGCGGCGGCGCTGCGCGTTCGTCGGCGCAGATGGGGCCGTCACGGACGACATCGATGACAGCGTCGAGCTGCTTTCGAGCTTCACCGGGCTACTCGATGAGCCCGACGAGCCTGATGAGCCTGATTTCGTCCCACCCGTCGCCGAGCCGGCGGCTGTCGCTCCCATCGCAGGGTTCGACGCGGACGGCGCGGAGGACGCACTCGACGACGCACTCGACGACGCACTCGCGGTCGGCAGCTGTAACGACGGCTGACTCGCGCGACCCGGACGGTTCGCATCATCACTCATCGCCACACTGATCTTCTTGTGGCTCACCCGCATGCCCAAATGCGCGATCAAAGCGCTCTCGACATTGCGGACGGTCTGCTTCGGCGTCACATCCGTCGTCGTCAGGATGTGAATCTCTTCGACCGAGCCATTCGCGCCGGCGACAATCCGCGCGGAAATGACCCCAGGCAGCGTCGCGAGTAAATCCTCGGCGCGCTGGATAGGAAGAACGCTTCCCGCGATCAAACTCGAATCGACGGGCGCGGAATTATTGGCTGGCAATGACAACGAAGGGCTCCAGCGGGAAGGCAGGAGAGTGTCCGCGGGATTGACGACAGCAAACGATTGTCGTCACGGTCGGCGTCGACCGGCTGGGAGCTTTTTGAGGGCTCGGGCAATATGGCCGGCGCGCAAGATTAAATCAAACTAATCAAGCTGATACTCCTCCTCGGGCATCCGGTATTCCTTGATCTTGCGATACAACGTTCGCTCACCAATCCCAAGCATCTCCGCGGCGCGACGGCGGTTGCCGCGCGTCTCCTTGAGCGCCGCCTCGATCGCCGCGCGCTCGATGTCCGCCATCGTCGTACCCGGCGTAATCGTGACGACGTTCGGCGGCGGCGCCTGATCGAGCGGATGAATCGCGCCGATGGTCGGACCGTTCCCGCCCGAGCTCGAACCATTCCCGGCGCCGACGGCGTGCCCCTCCGGAGCCGACGTCACTCGCGCCTCGCCGATCCATCCATCGCGCAACGGGCCGCGATCGTCATCCATGCGACGCCGCAACTCCTCCACCTGGAGCTTGAGCTCGAGCAAGCTCCGCAAGATGAACTCGAGCTCGCGACCCGCCGCACCTTCCTGCCCGCGCACGACCGGACCCACATGCACCGGCAGCAGCCGAGCGGTCCCGCCTTCCCGGATGTGTCGCGGAAGATCGCCGGGCTGAATCTCGTGATCGGGAGCGAGCACGACCATGCTCTCGATGAGATTGCGCAGCTCCCGCACATTGCCCGGCCACGGATAGCCGGCGAGCAGTTGCATCGCCTCCGCCGAAATTCCGCGGAACGCTCGATCGTGCTGCGTCGAATAATCCTGAATGAACCGTCGCACGAGAATCGGAATGTCCTCGGGGCGCTCGCGCAGCGGCGGCAGATAAATGCGAAGCACGTTCAACCGATAAAACAAATCCGCGCGGAAGCGGCCATCCTCCACGAGCTCGCGAAGCGGCTGATTCGTCGCCGCGATCACCCGCACATCCACGCGAATCGGCTGCGTGCCGCCGACGCGCATGAACTCGCGCTCCTCGAGCACGCGAAGGAGCTTCACCTGGGTCGCGCTCGGAATCTCGCCGATCTCGTCGAGAAACAACGTTCCGCTGTCCGCCAGCTCGAAGCGCCCCAATCGACGCTCCGCGGCGCCGGTGAACGCACCCTTCTCGTGACCGAACAACTCGCTCTCGAGCAAGGTCTCGGGCAGTGCGCCGACATTCACCGCGATGAACGGCTTGTTGCGGCGATTGCTCAGCACGCGAATCGCGCGCGCGACGAGCTCCTTGCCGGTACCGCTCTCGCCCTCGATCAACACGGTGCTCGAGACCGGCGCCATCTGCTCGACCTGCACCATGACTTCGCGCATGCGGTCGCTCTCGCCGATCAAGCCGGTGAGCTGCTGCAGCCGCCGGCGCTCGAGAATGCGCCGAAGCGCGCCAACGACTTCTTCAGGGTTCACCGGCTTCGCGAACAGATCGACGAAGCCGAGTGCGCGGAGCCGCTCGAGCTGCACGGGGTCGGCGACGTCGGCCAAACCAACCGCCGCCGCGCCATTCCACAATTGCTCGCGGAGGATCGCGAGCGTCGCGGGATCGCTCAGCTCACCGCTGAAGACGATGATGTCCGGCTTCTCGCGCCTGAGCGCCGCGCGAATGTCGTCGAGCGGCGACACGAGCGCGGTATCGACGCCCTCGCGCTCGAGCAGCGCGTTGACGCGAACGGCGGGTTCGACGTCCTGCAACGTGAGCAAAACTTTCATTGGCGGGGCGTCTGAACAGCGGGCGTACAGGCGTATGGGCGCATGGGCGTATGGGCGGCGTTAATGATCGAAACGCTCCGCGCGTAGCACGGCCACGGCGTGATCGATGATCGGCTCCAAGGCCGCGAGGCCGTCTTTCACACCCCCTGGCGAACCCGGCAGATTGATTATTAGAGTTTTCTTACGCGTGCCAGCGACGCCGCGCGACAGCGCGGCGCGCGGAAACGTCGTCAATGACAAAACTCTAATACGCTCCGCGATGCCCTCGGCCTCGCGCTCGAGCACGGCGCGCGTCGCCTCGGGCGTGGTGTCGCGCGGACCGAGTCCGGTGCCGCCGGTCGTGATGACGAGATCCGCGACATCCGCATCGCACCACTGCGTAAGTGCAGAGACGATCGGCACGGTGTCATCAGGCACGAGCGATCGCGCCGCCACGGCATACGTGCGCGCAGCCGCCCATTCAGCGACGGCGTCGCCAGAGGTGTCCGCGCGCTCGCCGCGCGCACCGGCGTCAGAGACGGTCAGTATCGCGATGCGCATTTCGCCCTATCGCCCCGTCGCCCCGACGCCCCTCACAGATGCGACGCCTCCTTATAGAACGGCGGTTTCACCACCGTCGCCGGCACCCGCTTGCCGCGAATCTCCACCTCGAAGGTGTTCCCTTCCTTCGCGAGCTCCGCCGGCAAATACGCCGTGCCGATCGGAATGCCCAATGTCGGACTCATCGTGCCGCTGCACACCACGCCGCTCGCCGCACCATTCGCAAACACGGGATATCCATGCCGCGCAATGCTGCGGTCGCCGAGGGTGAATCCGACGAGCTTCTTCTTGATGCCGTTGGCCTTCTGCTCGTTGAGCACGGAGCTGCCCACGAACTCGCCCTTCTTGAGCTTCACGAGCCACGCGAGATTCGCCTCGAGCGGCGTCACCGTGTCGTCGATGTCGTTTCCATACAGCGCCATCCCCATCTCCAAGCGCAACGTGTCGCGCGCGCCGAGTCCGGCGGGAGTGACGTCGCCGGCGACCATCAGCGCGTCCCACAGCTTCGATGAATACCGGACGTCGTGATAGAGCTCGAATCCGTCTTCGCCGGTGTAGCCCGTGCGAGAGATGATCATCGGCATGCCGGCCACTTCGCCTTCCGTGAAGTGATAGTAGCCGATCGCTGAAAGGTCCGTTTTGGTCAGCGTCTGTAGAATGGATGCCGCACGCGGACCCTGGAGCGCGAGCAAGCCCATGTCGTCGCTCACGTTTTCGATCGTCACGCCGAAGCGCGCCGCGTGACGCGAGATGTGCGCGAGATCCTTCTCGAGATTCGAGGCGTTCACGACCATCATGAGCTTGTCGGCGAAGCGATAGACGAGGCAGTCGTCCTCGAATGTGCCGCGGTCGTTGAGAATGCCCGAGTAGTGCACCTGGCCAATCACCAGCGCGGCGACGTCGTTCGTCGTCACGTAGTTCACGAAATCGACGGCGCGATCGCCTCGAATGATGAACTCGCCCATGTGCGAGACGTCGAACACGCCACACCGCTCGCGCACCGCCTTGTGCTCGGCCATCAATCCGTCGGCGTATTGAACGGGCATCTCCCATCCGGCGAACGGGACGATCTTCGCGCCAAGGGCGACGTGCTTGTCGTAGAACGGCGTGCGCTTGAGAGCGGCGGCGCCTGTGGTAGGGACGGTGGTTGTCATGTCAGGAATATGCCAAAGCGACAGATCGAGGGGTAGATCGGTGACGCGTCAATGACATCGCCCGGACCCATCCGGCGGTGTCGCGTGCGGGTAGAGGTGCTGCTTGAAGGTACACGGGCACAGAACGTTGCGACTTCGCCGCCCGTCCAGGGGCCGCTGCGCGCGTTCGTGCCGTCGTTCAACATCTCTCATAACCACGCCCAGTGGTCACCGCGATCAGCGACACGGCTCCAGCTCTACGCGCGGCCGTTCCTTGCGTCGGGGGCGTATCGCGGTCCGGCGAGCGCCGCGTTCGGCGATCTCGAGCTTGGACGCGACCGATCGGCACTGCTCGCGGCGCGGCCGGACAACATCGTCCTCGTGACAGCGAGTTGGTGGGTGAACCGCTGAGCGAGTTGTAAAGCGAGTTGCGCGGGTTCGTGTGGAAAGCGAGGTTCAGATCCTACCCTTTCCTACACACTCATGAAAAACCGCATTGCAGCCCTGGCGACGACGGCGATGGTCGTCGCGGGCTGTACCACCCAGAAAGCCGCGACGGCGCCGCAGCCCGTCGCGCCGTCGCCGAGTGCCGGCCGTGGACCAGCTCCCGGAGCTCCAGTACCAGGCGGCACCGGCCAAGGACAGGACACCGCGGGGCGCGGCGGGCTCGCGCTCGGCGGCATTCCCGGGGCGCCGGCACAGCCGCGCCCTTATAACCGCGTCATTACACCCGGGTCGATGACGAAGCGCGGCCTGTTCGTGGTGCATCGCGTCGGCGACCGATTGTACTTCGAGATTCCGTCGAAGGAGTTGAACACGGACGAGCTGGTGGAAGGCCGCCTCGCGCGTGCGGCCGCCGGGAATCAGACGCCGGGGCCAGGCTCACCGGGCTTCGGCGAGTATGCCGGCGACCAGTTCGCGTCGCGGACGCTGCGCTGGGAGCGCAACGGCAATCGCGTCATCCTGCGGTCGCCGTCGTTCGCGATCACGGCGGACACCGGAACCTCGGTCTATCGTTCGGTAGAAAATTCTAATTATGGACCTATCATCGCCGTGTTCAACGTCGATGCGTACGGTCCGGACAGCGCCGCGGTCATCGACGTGACGCGGTTGTTCACGACGAACATTCCGGAGTTTGCGGCCATTCGCAATCCGGCGCCGAACGGCATCGATCCAACGCGGTCGTACGTCGAGCGCTTTGCCGCGTTCCCGGACAACGTCGAGGTCGAAGCGACGCAGACCGGAACGCCCGCCGGCGGCCCGGCGATTCCCGGCTTACCGATCACGCCTGGAGCGCAGCGGTCGCCGCAGAGCGTCGTCGCGCACTGGAGCATCGTGCGGCTGCCCGAACATCCGATGCGGCCCCGCTACGCGGACGAGCGCATCGGCTTCTTCAGCGTCGGCACCGTCGACTTCAGCACGAACGAGCAGGTGGCGAAACGCAAACGCTACATCGAACGCTGGCGTCTCGAGTGCTCGGATCGCAAGGACGGCAATCTCTGCTATCCGAAGCAGCCGATCGTGTACTATGTCGATCCGGACACGCCGGAGCAGTGGAAGCCATGGATTCGAAAGGCGATCCTCGACTGGCAGCCGGCCTTCGAGGCGGCCGGCTTCAAGGACGGCATCATTCCCGGCGAAGCGCCGAAGAACGATCCCGATTGGTCACCGGAGGACATTCGCCACACGATGGTCCGCTGGCTGCCGTCGACCGTCGAGAACTCCGTCGGTCCGAGCGTGCAGGACCCGCGCACGGGTGAGACGCTCAACGGCTCGTCGATGATCTTTCACAACCTGATCGAGCTCATGGAGTATTGGTACTTCACGCAGGCCTCGCCGCTCGACGTGCGCGCACGCACGATTCCCTTCCCTGATTCGTTGATGGGAAAGCTCGTGGAGTTTGGCGTCGCGCACGAGATCGGCCACACGCTTGGCCTGCAGCACGATCAGATCGGCAGCTCGCTCTATCCGATCGATTCGCTGCGCAGTCCGTCGTGGACGCATCGCATGGGGCACAGTCCGAGCATCATGGACTACTCGCGCATGAACTACGTGGCGCAGCCCGGCGACAACGTCGACTTGAACGACATCCTGCCGCGCGTCGGTCCGTGGGATAAATACTCGATCATGTGGGGCTACAAGCCCATTCCGCAGGCGCGCACGCCGGATGAAGAGCGTCCCACGCTCGAGTCATGGATTCGCCAGCAGGATACGATTCCGTGGCTCCGCTTTGCGGGCTTCAATCCGTTCGGCCAGTACGGCACGCTGAACGAGGCCGTCGGCGATGCGGATCCCGTGAAGGCAACGGGCCTTGGCTTCAGGAACATCGCGCGCGTCATGAATTACGTGCTGCCCGCGGGCACGCGGACCGATGAAGACAACTCGCTGCTCGAGGCGCTGTACGATCGCACCGTCGGCCAGTGGGCGACCGAAGCGGGCCACGTGGCGACGATGATCGGCGGCGGTACGGAAACGTTCAAGTCCGGATCGCAGCCCGGGCCGGTATACGTGGCGTTGTCCAAGGAGCGGCAGCGCGCCGCGATGCACTTCCTGAATGACAGTGTGTTCACCACGCCGACCTACTTGATTCGCCCGGACATCGCCTCGCGCATCGAAGCGAACGGCATGCTGACACGTATCGGGAACGCGCAGAATCGCGTGCTCCAGTCCGTGCTCCAGGATCAGCGGCTCAATCAGTTGATCGAGGAGAGCGCGACGGCGAAAAACCCGCGTGACGTGTACACGCTCGCGGAAATGCTCGACGAGCTCCAGCATGGCATCTGGTCGGAGATCTACACGGGGGCGCCGAAGGTCGACGCCTACCGCCGGTTGTTGCAAAACAACTATCTCACGCAGATGAACAACAAGCTGAACGCTCAGCTCAACCCGGCGCTGGCCGCGCAGGCGGCGGCGTTCGGCATTCCGGTCGTGACGCTGTCGGAAGATGCGCGGTCGGAGATTCGCGGCGAGCTGGTGTCGCTGCGCGAGCAGGTGCGCGCGGCCGAAGGCAAGGCGGCCGATCGCGAGACGCGGCTGCATCTGCTCGGCGTCGACCATCGGATTGGAGAGATTCTCGATCCGAAGAAATAACACCTGACAGGTTGTCATCCCGAGCGAAGCGAGGGATCTAGCATCACGGCTCGAGGGCGGTCCACTATACCGTTCTACCGTGACGTTAGATCCCTCGATCGCTTCGCTCTCTCGGGATGACGGTCAGCCTTCCATCGCGCGCTTCAGTTCTTCCTTCCGCAATTCGCGCAGGTCGGCGACTTTGGGCGGTTCTCCCGTCACCATCGCCTTCATGACCTGGAACAGGACGATCGGCATCGGACGGTTGTTCTTCGAGTAGGTGACGCTGTCCGCTTCGACGAGCACGAGCGCGATACGCGGATCATGCGGGCCGCCGTCGCGCTTGCCGTCGCCCATGTCGCCGAGCCACGCTTTCCAGTCCGGCTTGTAGAGGGAGTCGATCAAGTCGCGGTCCTTCGAGAGAATCGCGCGCCCGCTCACGCTCACCCATTCGCGCGTTCGATCGCGATAGTACGCGACGTTGACGTGCGGGTCCTTGGCGATCTCCTCGAACTTCTCGGACTCGGCGTTCGTCATGAACCACAGATCCGAGCCGGCGGTGCGCCGCTGCGTTTGCATCGCGCGCGAGACGAGCTGTCCGTCGTCGCGCCGCGTGGTGATCATCGCGGTCTCGATTCCGTCGATGAGCTCGTAGAGGTCGTCGAGCTTCTTCTCGAGCGGGACGTCGTTGTCGCGGTTCATGGGCGTATGGGCGTGTGGGCGAATAGGCGTATGGACGAAAGAGCGCATCGGCGTCAGCGGGTCATACGCTCAGGCGCCCGTGCCCCCATACGCCCGCTTCAGCGCAGTTTCAATGCCGCGACCGCCTCGGCGACTTCGACGGCGTGATTCTCGGGCTCGACATTCTCGAATACCTTCGCGACGCGACCCTCGCGGTCGATGACGAACGTCGTACGCGCGACGCCCCAGTACTTTCTGCCCCAGAATAATTTCTCGACCCACACACCGTAGCGTTCGGCGACCGCATGCTGATCGTCGGCGAGTAGCGTGTACGTGAGGTCGTACTTCTTCTTGAAGTTTCGGTGTTTGCGCCAGGTGTCGGGGCTGATGCCCAGCACCACCGCGTCGAGTCCCTCGAACCGAGGGAGGGTGTCCCGAAAGGAACACGCCTCGAGCGTTCAGCCGGGCGTGTCGTCCTTCGGGTAGAAGAACAATACGACGGGCCGGCCGCGAAAGCTCGAGAGCGACACCGGCTGGTTCTGGTCGTCGTGCAACTCGAAATGAGGAGCCGGATCGCCGGCCTTCACGCCTGTCACACGTGCCACGATTCCTCCGTCAGAGCTGTTCGCCGCCCATCAACGCCGCCATCACCGCCTTCTGTGCGTGCAGCCGATTCTCGGCTTCATCCCAGACGCGGCTTTGCGATCCGTCGATCACGTCGGCGGACACTTCTTCGCCGCGGTGCGCCGGGAGGCAGTGCAGGAAGATGGCGTTCTTGTCGGCTTCCTTCATCAACTTTGGACTCACGGTGAAGCCCGCGAACGCGCGTTCGCGCTCCTTCTGCTCCTGCTCCTGGCCCATCGACGCCCAGACGTCCGTGTTGATGACCTGCGCGCCGTGCGCCGCTTCCATTGGATCGCGCACCACGCGGACCTTTGCGACCTTCTGCGCGCGCTCGAGCAGGTGATCCGCCGGCTCGTAACCTTGCGGGCACGCGATGTCGAGATCGAATCCGAAGCGATACGCCGCGTTGATCCACGAGTTCGCCATGTTGTTGCCGTCACCGATCCATGCGTACTTCTTGTCGCTGATCCCACCCAAATGCTGGCGCACGGTGAGAAGATCGGCGAGCACCTGGCACGGATGGACAAGGTCGGTGAGACCGTTGATGACCGGTACGTCCGCGTATTGCGCGAGCTCCTCGATGTCCTGGTGCGCAAATGTGCGGATCATGATGCCGTCGACGTAGCGCGACAGCACCCGTGCCGTGTCGGCGATCGGTTCGCCGCGTCCGAGCTGCACGTCGCGCGGCGAGAGGAACAGCGCGTGTCCGCCGAGCTGGAAGGTGCCGACCTCGAATGAGACGCGGGTCCGGGTGCTGGCCTTCATGAAGATCATCGCCAGCGATTTGCCGGCGAGCGGCTTCTTGTCGTACTTGCCGGCGCGCATGCGTTCGGCGAGCGCGAAGAGATTCTCGAGCTCTTCACGGCTGAAATCGGGAATGGCGAGGAAGTCGCGGTGCATGGTGGGCGTCGGGGCGTCGGGGCGGATGGGCGTCGAGGCGAACGGGCGTCAACGCGCCAGGCTTGTCATACGCCCACGCGCCCATACGCCCACACGCCCGCTACAGAATATACTTCCTCAAATCCTCGTCCTCGACGATCGATTTCAATCGATCGCGCACGACGTCGGCATTCACGGAAATTTTCTCGCTGCCGCGATCGGGGAGGTCGAACAAGACGTCCTCGAGGAGCGTCGTCATGACGGTGTGCAGCCGGCGCGCGCCGATGTTTTCCATGCGCTCGTTGACCATCGCGGCGATGCGCGCAATCTCGGCGATCCCGTCCGCGCCGAACTCGAGCTTCGCGCCGTCCGCCTCGACGAGCGCGGCGTACTGCTTCGTCAGCGCGTTCTCCGGCTCGGTCATGATGCGAATGAAGTCCTGCTCGGTGAGCGCCTTGAGCTCGACGCGAATCGGAAAGCGGCCCTGCAGCTCGGGAATGAGATCGCTTGGCTTCGAGACGTGGAACGCGCCGGCGGCGATGAACAGCACGTGATCGGTCTTCACCATGCCGTACTTCGTCTGCACGTTCGAGCCTTCGACGATCGGCAGCAGGTCGCGCTGCACGCCTTCGCGGGACACGTCGGGACCGCCCATCTGTGAGCGCTCGCCGGCGATCTTGTCGATCTCGTCCAGGAAGATGATGCCGAGCTTCTCGACGCGTTCGAGTGCGTCGGCGGTGACGTCGTCGAGGTCGATCAACTTCTCGAGCTCTTGCTCGAAGAGGATACGGCGCGCCTCGGAGACCTTCACCGTGCGCTTCTTCTTGCGCTTGGGCAGCATCTCCTTGAGCATCTCGGAGATGTTGTCCATGCCTTCCTGGCCGCCCTGCGATGCGAGCACGTCGAGCATCGGGCCCGTTTGCGGCACTTCGACTTCGACTTCGCGATCCTCGAGCTTGCCGTCGAGCAGCAGTTGCTTGAGCTTGTCGCGCGTGCGCTTGTATCGCTCCTGCGCGGGGTCGGCCTGTTCCTTCACAACCGTGCCGGTGGGCGAGACGAGGAAGACGTTGAGGCCGTCGTCTTGCGTTGGGCGGTGGGCGTTGGGCGTTTCGTGCTGGGCGTTGGTCGCTGGGCGCTGGGCGTCTGCCGACACGGTCGCCGGCGGAGGGAGCAAGAGATCGAGCAAGCGCTCGTCGACGCGATCGTGCGCCAGCTCTTCCACTTCGGATTCGCGCTCGGAGCGGACCATGTCGATGGCGCTCTCGACCAGATCGCGGACCATCGACTCGACGTCGCGGCCGACGTAGCCGACTTCAGTAAACTTTGAAGCCTCGACCTTGATGAACGGCGCGCCCGCCAGCTTGGCCAGCCGGCGCGCGATCTCCGTCTTCCCGACGCCGGTGGGTCCGATCAGGATGATGTTGTTGGGCGAGATCTCTTCGCGAATCGACTCGGGCGCGCGCTGGCGCCGCCACCGGTTGCGCAGCGCGATGGCGACCGCCTTCTTCGCCTCGGCTTGCCCGACGATGTATCGATCGAGCTCCGCGGCGATCTGTCGCGGCGTGAGATCCGCGAGCCGCGCGAGCGCTTGTTGCGTGCGAGTTGACGACATGCGTGTCCAATTACCGCCGCATCAGACTGTTTCCAGAACTGATATATTAGTATTAGTATAAATGCAGATGTCGCCGGCGATCTTCATCGCGCGGCTGACGATGTCCGTGGCCTCGAGCTCCGTGTTGTCGACGAGGGCGCGGGCCGCGGCGAGCGCGTACGAGCCGCCGGAGCCGATGGCGAGAATGCCGTCGTCGGGCTCGATCAGCTCGCCGGTGCCGGACACGATGAACCCGTGCTCCTTGTCGGCGACGATCAAGAGCGCCTCGAGCCGCCGGAGGACGCGGTCGCTCCGCCAGTCCTTGGCCAGCTCCACCGCCGCGCGCGGCATGTTGCCCGGATACCGCTCGAGCTTCTCCTCGAACTTCTCGAACAGCGTCATCGCGTCGGCGGCCGCGCCGGCGAAGCCCGCGACGATCCTGCCGCCGCGAATCAGCCGGACCTTCTGCGCGTGCGACTTCATCACGGTTTCACCGACCGTGACCTGGCCGTCGCCGCCGATGGCGACGCGGCCGTTCCGGCGCACGGCGAGAATGGTCGTCGCGCGAATGCGCCGCGGCGTATCGGGGGTGGGGCTGAGCATGCTGAAAGGTAGCTGGGCGCTGGGCGGTGGGCGCTGGGCGATGGGCGGTGGGCGATGGGCGATGGGCGTAGAAGCAAAAGGGCGACGGAGAAGATCCCGTCGCCCTTTGCCGTTTCGCCCACCGCCCACCGCCCAGCGCCCACCGCCTACGGATTTTGATCCAGACACCCCGTAAACTGCGGATTGCTCTTCTCCACGTCCGGCACGGGGAAGAACATCTCTGCCCCGTACTTGCCATTCTTGAAGTAATTGCCGGTCGGATAGACCTGCTCCACGGCGCGCCCATACTGGCGAACCTGGCGACGAAGATCGCCCAGCCGCTGACCGCGGCCAAACGTCCAGAACGCCTTCTCGCGGAAGAACAGCGTCACTGCAGCGTCGTTCGACGCGGGCGTCGCGAGCGGGGCAAGCGTGCCAGCGGGCTTGAAGATGCCCTGCGTGGGGGGTGCCGCGCGCAATGCATTCAGCACCGTCGCCATGCCCGCGCGATCGCCGGCGTTGAGCTTGGCTTCCGCGCCTATCAATTGAGCGTCGAGCCCGTCGACGATCGCGACCGGATCGTCACGATTCCAAATACCTTGTTGGAAGAACGGCGTGATGCCGTCCTGTCCGTTCGCCGTTGGCGTCGGCCTCGTGGCCGGCACGCGCGGATCCTTCGCCGAGACGAACGGCAGCGCATTCTTGACCGTGCCCGTCGCGTCGACGCTATCGCCCACCGAGTAGCGTTTGCCGCTCGTGTTCATCACCCACCACGCATTGTCGATCGACGTCTGCGAATACTGCGCGGCGTACTGGAAGCCGACCGGCACCGAGGCGACCGTCGTCGCGGCCGCGGCAAACTGGCCGAGGTCGGTCTGAAGACGCCCCTTCGCGACGAGCAGCGCGTTGCGAACCTGATTCGACGCCGCATCCGACGCGGTACCGAGCAGCGTGAGGCCGCTGTCGGTGCGCGCGAGCGCCGCGGCGAACACGTCCGCCGTCGAGAGCGGCGCGGTGTACCGCGGAAGACCGTCGACGGTTTCACCCAGCGGAATCCCGTTACAGAAATCCTCGCCGAGCTGCATCTCGCTGAACGCGATGATGAAGTACATCTCCGCCTGATGCGCGCTCGAGCTTCCTGGCTCGTACTGGCGCAGGTACTGAAGCGCCGCGCGCGCAAAGCCGCGCGACTGCTGCAAGGTGTTGTACACTGGTCCCAGCACCGCGTCGTTCGTCTGCGTCACACGCTGATCGGCGTCGTTGCGCTGCGAGAACGTGTCCGACGAACGGAATTCGTCGGCGAACAGCCCTGAGAACTGCCAGATCGTCTCGGTGTTCGTGTTTCCGCCGAGCAGCGCGCGGTAGAAATTTCCGACGGCGCCGTTGTACAGGCCTTCGGCCCCCGTGGCGCTGCCGACGTCCGCCGGGCTGATCACGTTCGGCTGCTGCGGCGAGAGCAGCTCGTCTTTCGGGTTACAGGCCACCGTGGCCAGCAACCCCAGACCGGCGGCGACCCGCCAGCACCGTGTTGAGTATTTATACATTACACTATCCTCAATATCAGTAGTGGAGGTTCAGGCGAACCATGAAGTACGTCGGCGGTGCGGCCGTCTCGAAATCCGTCTGAATGTCGGAGGTCGAGTAGTTCGATTCGGGATCCACACCGGTGTACTTCGTCCACAGGTGGAGATTGCGGCCGGTGAACGCGAGGCTGGCATCGCGCGCACGAATGCGCGACACGGCCGCGGCCGGCAGGTTCACGACCGCCGACACTTCGCGGAGACGCCAGAACTGGCCGTTCTCGAGATAGCCCGCCGTGGTCTTGACCGGCGTCGTGTACCGCTGCGCGATGACGCGCGCCTGGCGCCACAGCGGCGCGCTCGTGTTCGTCTCCTCGTAGCAAGTCGGCTGGTTGGAGCAGTAGAACTGAATGGTGTTGTTGTACAGGCTGTAACCGCCCTTGTAGTCGACGAGCGCCGACAGGCGCAGCGTGTGGTTGAACAGGTCAAAGCCGTTCTGAATCGAGAAGATGTCGCGCGGCTGCGAGTAGCCCATGTACACGGCGCTCGACGCGACGCTCACTTCGCTGTCGTCGATCAGACCGTCATTGTTCTTATCCGCGAACGTGTATGGCACGAAGAACCAGGCGTTGGCCGGCAGACCGACGGAATCCTTCACGAGCGAGTTCACGAGAATCGTGGGATTCGCCTTGCCCGTCGCATCGTGCCCAAGCGAGAGGATCTTGTTCGAGTTGTGCGAGCCGTTCATCGTCACGTCCCAGCCGAAGCCGTGACGATCGACGAGCGTGAGGTTGACCATCGCCTCGACGCCCTGGTTCATGATCGAGCCGAGATTGCGCGTGACGCTCAACGCCGACGGCGCCGCGGAACCCGCGATCGGCTGCGAGATCAACGCGTCGTGCGTCTTCTTGTGGTAGTACGTGAAGTCGATCGTCGCGCGGCTATCGAACATCCGCGACTCGAATCCACCCTCGAACTCGGCAGACGTCTCCGGCTTGAGGTTCGGGTTGCCGATCAGATTGGGTTGCAGCGATGGCGTGTCGCACGTAGAGGTACCGCAGCTCGCGCTGCCTGGCGTCTTTGTGTCGATCGCGCGCGTGATCGCGGCGAACGTCTGCAATGCGGTCGTCGCTCCAGGCTGAACACCCGATGCGCCGTACGCGCTCCGCAGGCGCAGCTGATCGAGCCAGCGAACGCGCGGGAAGAAATCTTCGTCCGACACGATCCACGACGCGCTGAGCTTCGGATAGAACACGCGCTGGAACTGCGTGCCGAACGCGCTGTTCTGGTCCGTGCGCACCGCGGCCGTCACGAACAACCGATCACGTACGCTGGCCTGCTCCTGCGCGTATAGGCCGAGCGTCCTATTGACGGTCTCGAGCTGGTTGGAACCGGTCTTCACCGCGGCTTGGGCAACGTTCTGCGCGCCCGGCGGCAGGTTCGTGCCGCTCGACGCGACGAAATCGCTTTCGACGTTGTTGTAGTCGGCGCCGACGGTGCTCTTGAGATTCATCCACTGCTTTGCCTGCCACGTGTTGTTGCTGACGAGCTTCGCGGAGAAGTTGCGGTTGTTGCCGCGCTGGTCGGTCACGTACCCCTGTCGCGTGGTGCCCGAGTTGGGACACTGATTGAGACGGCACAGCTCCCAGTTCTCGCGATCCGCCATGTCGAGGCCCACCGAGCCTTCGTTCTGCATCCAGCTGAACGGACGCCAGTTCGCGTCGACGTCGCCGGTAAAGCGCTGCACGTTCTCCTGCATCTTGTCCTGAAACGTCTGCGCCGGGATGTACGACGAGTAGCCGCGCATCTCTTCGCCGAGGCTGCCGATGTCGCTGTATCCGAGGCACGAGACCGGTGTCTTGCTGCACAACGCATAGTTCGGCGTGAAACCCGGATTCTTCATCGCGGTCGCGAAGACCGAGATCGGATTGTTGTCTGTCTGCGGCAAACGCTGCGCGCGATTCGTCCAGCCCGAGTTGGCACTCAAGTCGAACTTGGGCGAAACGGCAGCGTTGATGTTCGCGCGCACCGTCTGCCGCTGGAACGCCTCGGGATAGATCTCTTCGTTGCGGGCCGGATCGCCGGCGGAGTCGAGATACGCCTGCGCGAACGCCGGCATCTTGATCGGGCCGATCTCGTTCTCGAGATCGCCGCTGACGAAGAAGCGAACGGCATCCGATCCGCCGCTCAAGTTCAAACCGTACTGATCGCGATGGCCCGCGTGAATCGGCGAAAGCGTCGGATCGGTGAGCATGTTCACTGAGGTCGTGCTGTCGGCAACGCACGTCTTGTTGGCGATCGTCTCGAGCACGCAGCGCGTCACGGCGCCTTTGGCATCGCGACCGAAAACGGCGTACGTCGACGCGTAGTCATTGCGATCGCGCACCGCGCCGCCTTCACCGTACCAGGTCCAACGCGTGGAACCCGCGCGGCCCTTCTTCGTGCTGATGACGATCACGCCGTTCGCGGCATCGGTGCCGTACAGCGTGGCCGCCGAGGGGCCCTTCACGATCTCGATGTCCTCGATGTCCTCGGGATTGAGATCGTTGAGGAAGCTCGTCGTCGTGCCGCCCGTCGGCACGCCGACCGACGTGGAAATCATGCGCACGCCGTCGATCACATAGATCGGCGCGTTGTTGAGCGAGAGCGAGTTCGTTCCACGAATGCGAACGACCGGACTCGAGCCCGTCTCATTGCCCGGCAGAACCGAGACACCGGCGGCTTTCGCCACGAGCAGATCAGCGACATTGCGCACCGGTTGCGTTTCCACCGTCTTTGCCACGTCGCCCATCGTCGTGATGGCATTGCCCAACTCGACTCGGCGCTGCTGACCGGTCGCCGTCGTGACGACGTCCTGCAGCTGCACGATCGCGACGTCCATCGCGAAATTCGCGGTGGTGGTCTGGCCCGCGGTCAGCGCGACCGTGGCCGTCTGTGCACGGTAGCCGACGCGCAACACTTCGAGCGTCTGCGTGCCGGCGGGTGCGTTGCGAATGACGTATTCGCCCGCGGCGTTCGTGATGGCGACGCGGCTCGTTCCGCGCACCAGCACGCGCGCGTCAACGAGCGGCTGTCCTTGCGCCGCGACCTTTCCGCTGACGACGGCCTGCGCGCGGAGCGCGGCCGGCAGAACGAACGCAGCGAGCACGGCAAACGTGGTGCGCAGCGAACGGCGCGCGGTCCACGATGGTGTTGCTGTCATAAAGAAGATCCTGTGATGGGAATTGTGCGGTAACGACAAACGCCGCGTTACGAGGAAGCCGCCGGATGTGCGCGAACCCCCGAACGCATTCGGATGGGTGGAACCACTGCTCTTTTCCGGCGGACCGCTGGTGGCTGGACTCGCAGGCGACGTCGGGCGGAGCGGGTGCTACTGCTCGACGCCGTCCTTGACGCTTGCCTGGCTCAACTGGCGGATGATCGGTCGTTCACCCGGTCACTCAACACACAGACGCAGCGTCGCGGACTGTTGGTTTCCATCGTCGGCACGAAGACCTTGGAACTCAAGCGCTTGATTTACCTTGCACGCAAAATCTCAAACTGTGTCTGGCGGCGTACGCTGCTGTGGGGCACCCGTCGGCGGACGCCGGCGGAGCGACCCGCGGTGCAAGATGGCCTCTGCCAGGTACCGGCGATTCGCGATCACGCCCAAGAGAAGCATGACGGTCCCCGCGATCACGGCGACGACGGAGTAGCGCCACGTGTCGCGCCCGGCAAATGCAGCCGCCATCGCCAGTACGCCAAGCCCAATCATCGTCTCGCCACCACGGCTGCGCTCGGCACGCGGACGCCGGCGGCGCTCGCGCTTTACGATGATCTCGTCGGGAGTCCATGCATCGAATATCAGCCCAAGGCCGAGCAGTCCGACGAGGACGCCGAGGACGAGCGGAATGGTCTCCAGCTGGAGCACGCTACCCATGCTACCGAGCTAGGCAGAATTCACGCCCGATCACGCTCGTGGATGAGCCTTCTGGTAAACCTGCTTCAGCCGCTCGATGCTGGTGTGTGTGTAGATCTGGGTCGTCGAGATCGATGCATGACCCAGCAATTCCTGCACGGCGCGCAAATCGGCCCCGGCGTCGAGGAGATGCGTGGCGAAGGTGTGGCGCAACGAGTGCACGCTGAGCCCGGCGTCCTCGTCAATCTGCTCGAGGAACGCACCGACGACCTTTTGCACCGCGCGGACGCCGATGCGCCGTCCGGTCCGGCCGAGAAAAATCGCCGATCGATCGGCCTTCGGCCCAAGCGACCGCAGCAGCTCGTCGCGCTTCGCTTCATAGTTTCGTAATGCGAGCACGGCGTGATCGCCGACGGGGATGATCCGTTCCTTTCTGCCCTTCCCTCGCACCTTCACCTGCTGCGTCACCATGTCGAGATCGCCGCGGCTCAGCGACTGCAGCTCCGACAGACGCATTCCCGTAGAGTAAAAGAGCTCGAGGATCGCAAGGTTGCGCACGTCGACGAACTTTCCTTCCCACGCGCGCGCTTCGGCCATCTGAAAGAGCAGATCGATCTGCGCGCGATCGAGATAGCCCGGGAGGTATTTCTCCAATTTGGGCGCACCGACGGCGCGCGCCGGATTGGTGTCCACGATCTCGTTACGATGAAGATATCTATAGAAGCTGCGCACGGCGGAGAGCGTGCGCGCCATCGATCGCTTGCCGAGGCCGCGGCGAGAGAGGTGGCCAAGGAACCCGCGCATCGCCAGGCGATCGACGCCCTGCCAGCTCCACTCGGCGCCGCCATAGTAGCGCGTCAGAAATTCGACGAAGTCCGCGAGGTCGCGCGTGTAGGCGCGAACGGTGTTCGGCGAGACGTCGCGCTCTTTCGCCAAGTGGTCGAGGTAGTCGCGAACGTCGCCGTTCACGCAACCTGACCCGCGAAGGACTGCATCTCGGCGAGCGCCCGCTCGGCGATTTTCTCGCGCTTTATCCGCTTGTCCTTCACCCGCTCGCCCAATTCTTCGACCAGCCCGAAGTTGGCGTTCATCGGCTGAAAGTGCTTGGGATCGGCCTCGCGCAAATAGCGGTAGAGGGCGCCGAGCATGGTGGTCGGCGGAGGGACGACGGGGTCTTGCCCTTCCAGCATGCGCGCCAGGTTGATGCCCGCGATGAGCCCCGTCGCGGTGCTTTCCGTGTACCCCTCGACGCCGGTGAGCTGGCCGGCGAACAGCGTCGTTGGCGCGTCGCGGAGCGCGAGATGCGATGACAGCGATGCCGGTGAGTTGATGTACGAGTTCCGGTGAATCGAGCCGAAGCGCAGGAATTCAGCGTTCTCTAAACCCGGAATCAGGCGGAACACGCGCTGCTGCTCGGGAATACGAAGCCGGGTTTGAAATCCGACGATGTTCCACATCTGCCCGGCGCGATCCTCCATGCGGAGCTGCACGATCGCGTGCGCGTCGCGGCCGGTGCGGGGATCGCGAAGGCCGACGGGTTTCATCGGCCCGAAACGCAGCGTCTCGCGTCCGCGCTTCGCCATCTCTTCCGCGGGCATGCAGCCCTCGAAGTATGGCACTTCGTCGAACTCGTGGCCGTGATGCTGGTCGGCCGCGATCAGTGCGTCAAGAAAGGCTTCGTACTGCTCGCGCGTGAAGGGGCAGTTGAGGTATGCGCCCTCTTCTCCGGCGTCGTCCATGGTTTCCTTGCCATATCGCGACGCTCGAAACACGATCGAGTCGTCGATCGACTCGCGCGACACGATCGGTGCGATGGCGTCATAGAACGCGAGCGACTCGAGCCCAAGTCGAGCGCGAATGGCCGCGGCGAGCGCGTCGGAGGTGAGCGGGCCGGTCGCGATGATGCCGGGATTTGGCAGTTCCGTCATTTCTTCGCGCGCGACCGTTACGCGCGGATGCGACGTCAATCGTGCGTGTACACCGGCCGAGAATACGTCGCGATCGACCGTCAGGGCGCTACCGCCGGGCACGCGTGCTTCGTCGGCCGCCGTCAGCACCACGGAGCCGAGCAGGCGCATTTCCGCCTTGAGGAGTCCGTGCGCGTTCGAGGTTTCGGTGCTCTTGAACGTGTTCGAGCACACGAGCTCCGCGAGGCGATCCGTCTTGTGCGCGGGCGTGCCGCGCACTCCGCGCATCTCGTGGATCACGACGTCGTAGCCGCGTTCGGCGAGCTGCCAGGCGGCTTCGCTGCCGGCGAGGCCGCCGCCGACGATGTGAATGGGGGAAGTCATCCGGCTACTTCGACAATGCGATCACATCGCCGTAGCTGGTGAGGTGGCCTTCAGTGAAGGCCTTGAGCAGGACGTCGATCGAGCAGATCACCGAGGGCAGCCGGCCGCCCAGGCGCGCCTGCGGCGACGCGACCGGATAGTTGTATCCGCGAAAGCCGCCGCCGATCGAGCGAATGAAGGTGCTCGTCGAGTCGAGCGGCAGCGTCGCGACGTTGCGATAGAACCGCTGCGCGTCGTCGCGCTGCTGCCACAGATACTGCTCGACGTTCGAGGTATAGAACGCCGATGCGATCGCATGGTGGTCCTTGAGATACTGGCCCACCGAGCGGATGGCCTTGGGTCCGGCGAAATCGGCGACGATCGGGACGAGCAGATTCTTTGATTCAAAATCTTTTAACCACCGGAAATTGGCTTCGGTGGCGAGATACGCCCAATTCCTTCCAGCCGAATCGGTCGCCTGCTGCAGGGTGGCGTAGGTGGGCATGCCGCCCCGGCCGAAGCCGCCGCCGCCAAATCGATTCGGATAGTTGTAGCTGATCTCCGGGCCGCCGCCGAAAAACGCGCCGTAGGTGTAGTCCATCAATTTGCTGTCGCTGTCGTTCATCACGAAGCCGTGCGTCTTCGTGAGATACGATTTTATCTCGGCGAGCTGACGCCGAAAGAGCGCACTGTCGGGCGTCGCCGCGGCGTACGCGGCAAACAGCTGCGCGGGCGTCGAAGCCGTATCCAGCCCCGACGGCCGCGGACGCGAGAACAACTTCGACAGGAACTCCGCGCGATCCGCTGAGGTTTCAAACAGGGCCTTGTACATCAGGTGGGCGATCATGTTGCCGCGCCGGATGTCGAAGATGAACGCGATCTTCGGCTGCAACGCCACGATGTACGTGAAATTCTGCTCGGGCCCGACGCCGAGGTACACGCCGCCGGGCGGAATGCGCCGCTTCAACTCGGGAATCACCCACTGAAATCCCGTCTCATTTGAAAGGAAATTGTCGGAGCGGAAATACCCGTTCGGCTCCGAGAAGTCGGTGTTGAGCTGCCAGAGCTCCTTGTCGGAAAGACGCGGCGCAATGGTTTGCGCATGCGCCGCCCCGGCGAACACGGGCGCGAGAGCGGAGAGCAGCAGGACAAGAGCGTGTCGAAATCGCATGGCGATCGCTCACGAATAGGAACGAGACGAGGAACAGCTGGGAGCAGCATTCACTCTTGACCGACGGAACGCTACGCCATAGAAAAGTACGTGCTCCGGCACCCATTCCAAGGATCGTCATCGTGCGCAAGCTCCTTCCCGTCGCCCTGCTCGCCGTCGCCGCCTTGCTATCCGCCTGCGGAAGTGATTCGACCGCGCCCGGAGGCTTTCGCGGCGTCACCCCGACGACGGCGACTTCTCTCGCGGTCGGCTCGAGCTTCGTGTGCGTCGTCACGGCCACCGCCGTCCCGTTCTGCTGGGGCAACGACGCGCAGGGACAGCTCGGCGACTCATCGACCACGAACAAGAGCATCCCATCGCCGCTCGCGGGCGGCCATTCGTTCGTCGCGATCTCGGCGGGCAGCCTCACCGCGTGCGGCCTGAATCAGAACGGTGCCGTGTGGTGCTGGGGCGAGGATCCCAACCAGCCGGGCGTCACCGGCGCGATCGTCACGACACCGTCGCGTGTCGCGGTACCGGTTCCGCTCGTGTCGATCACGGTCGGCAGAAAGTTTGGCTGCGGACTCTCGAGCGCCGGAACGGCGTACTGCTGGGGCGAAAACGGCCGAGGACAGCTCGGCGCCGGCGACACACTGAAACGCACCGCACCGGTGGTCATTCCCGGAAACTTGCAGTTCCGCCAGATCTCCGCCGGCTTCTGGCACGCCTGCGGAATCCTCCTCTCGGGCGACACGTATTGCTGGGGCGACAATCAGTACGCCGAGTTGGCGACCGGCGAAACGAACACACAGCTCAGCGCGACGCCGCGGAGAATCTCGGGAAACGTTGCGTTCGCATCGCTCGCGTCGGGTTCCGTGCATACGTGTGGATTGGCGACCGACGGCACCGCCTATTGCTGGGGCAACAACTTCTCCGGGCAGCTCGGCGACGGTACGTCGTCGTTCCATCTGTCGCCCACGGCGGTCGTGACGAACCAGAAGTTCACGCTCCTCCGCGCCACCCGCGCGAACGACATCTTCTCGCACACGTGCGGCATCACGGGCCCCGGCGACGTCTATTGTTGGGGATTGAACAGCCACGGCGAGCTTGGTGCGGTCACTTCGACGGACGGATGCATCAACGCCTCCGGCACGACGCAGAGCGAGACGTGCGCGTACACGCCGGTCAAAGTACCGGGCATATCGAACGTGAAGATGCTCGACGTCGGCGACGCAAACACATGCGCCATCAACACAGCGTCTCAGCTCTTCTGCTGGGGCAACAACTTCTCCGGACAGCTGGGCAACGGCTCGTTCACGAACAGCACGACGCCGGTGCTCGTCAATGGTTCGCTGAAACTGCCGTAAATCCGATCGCCCGGCGCGGGCGTAACAGCAGCACTCGGCCGAGTGCCGGGTGCATGCGGATGCGGCCAACGAGGGCTCGTCGTGTGCTGACCTTTCAGTCACGAGAGCCCTTATGCGTTTCCGCACCCTCGTTACACCCCGGCGGACGATCGCTGCGTTGATCGTCGCGGGCGCGCTCGTCGCCACCGGCATCACCGGCATCGGTGTCGCGCGCGCATCCGATCACCAGGACAATCCGTTGGTCGAGCTCAATCCGTCGATGGACATGACGGACGTCTATGCGTTCCCCGGCGCGAGCACGAACAGCGTCGTCCTGGTCATGAACAGCTGGGCGTTTCTGACGCCGGCACAAACGCCGAATACAAGCTTCGATCCGAACCTGCTGTATCAGTTCAAGATCGACAACACCGGCGACGCGAAGGAAGATCGTGTCATTCAGGTGACGTTCAGCGGCACCGGCGCGAATCAAACCGTCGAAGTACGCGGTCCGGTTGCGCCGGACGTCGTTGGCTCGATGGGCAACACCATCTCGACGTCGACCCCGGTCGTCACCGGCAAGGTCAACACCGTGCTGACCGGGCCGAACGGCATGCAGGTGTTCGCCGGCGCACGCGAGGATCCGTTCTTCATCGATCTCGAGCAGTTTTTCCGCGTGCTGCCGGATCGCAAGCCATCGACCGGGCCGCTCTCGTCCATTCCAGACTCGCCGAGCGCCACGACGTTCCGTTCCGCCACGGCCGCGGTGGACTTCGTGAAGGGATTCAACGTGCTCTCGATCGTCATCGAGCTCCCGGCGTCGACGCTCACCGCCGGCGGCAACGCCAAGCTCGGCGTGTGGGGCACGATCAGCCGTTGACGCCACCGAACTCATTCCAGGGTACTCATTCATGTTTGTAAATATCGCCCGATTCGGCCGTCGCCTTGGCCTCATCTGCGCAGGCTTGGCGCTCGCCGGCGCCGCGTGCGGCGACGACAACGGTACGACCGCGCCGGCCAGCACGCCCGGCGTGCGGACGTTCGATCAAGTCCAGCGTCTCGGCAATCCGCTGGTCAGCGAAGTTCTGCTGACGAAACGAGATCACCCGCTCCATGGCGCGATCGGGCCATCCGACGATGTCGCGACGTTCGCGCCAAGCGTCAAAGGCTTCATCGCGCAGTTCCGCCCGCAGGCGACCACATTGCAGAACACGCTCGCCGCGGTGCTGCTGCCCGACATGCTCGTCATCCAGACGGACAAGGCCGCGTCGACCGCCGGTTGGTTGTCGTGGGCGCTCGCGAACGGATGGGGCGGTCGCAAGCTCACCGACGACGCCGTGGGTACCGCGTTGACGGCCGCGTTCAGCGATCTGCTCGATCCGACCCAGGCCGTGTGCAAACCCGGCGCGCTCCCGCTCTGCACCGACAACGTCGGCCCGCACAGCACGTTCTCCACGACATTCCCTTACCTGGCCTCGCCGAAATGATCATCGCCCTCGTGTCTCCGCGGCGTGACGGGAGGGCGCTTCTCGCGATGCTGACGCTGGCGGGAATCGCATGCGTCGCGGGCGCGAGCGGATGTTCGTCACGGCGTCAGGTTCGTCCGCCAACCATTCAGGCGGCCACGTCGAGTGAACGCGACGTGCTCGAAGCAGACATCCTGTTCTACCGCGAGCGCGCCGCGCGCGATCCCAGCGGCGCCGCCGATCTCGCGCATCTCTCCGCGCTGTACCTCGAGCGCGCGCGCCAGTCGGGCGATCAACGCGACGCCGTGCTCGCAGAACAGGCGGCACGCCACTCGTTGGCGAATCGGTCGACGCACAACGCGGCCGCGCGGCAGGTGCTGGCGTCGGCTTTGCTCGCGCAGCATCGTTTCGACGAAGCGCTCGTCGTCGCCAAGCGTGTCCGCGACTCCGAACCATCATCGCCCGCACTTCGCGCCATGGTCGCCGAGATCGAGATGGAATTGGGCGCGTATGACTCAGCGAAGGTGGGCTTCGCCTCGCTCGACAGCGCGAAGCACAGCCTCGCCGTCGCGCCACGCCTGGCGCGATGGGCGGAGATTCGTGGCCACACCGAGGCCGCGCGGCGATACATGCGCGATGCCCTCGCGACCGCACAGCGCACCCCTGGTATGCCGCGCGAGCAGGTCGCGTGGTTCTGGCTGCGCGCGGGCGACATCGAGCTGCGCGACGAGAAGTTCGCCGCCGCCGACAGCGCATATCAGGCCGGTTTGCGCGCAAACCCGAACGATTATCGTGTGCTCGCGGGCCTCGCTCGTCTTGCGGCGGCGCGGGGTAATTGGCGGGCTGCGGCGCACTTCGGCGAAGCCTCGATCGCGTCGAACCTGGATCCCGCCACACTCGGCATCGTCAGCGATGCATACGCCGCACTGGGCGATACGGCGAAGGCGGCCGAGTTCGCGCGCGCGCTCGACGTGGCGGTGTCACACCAGCCGGGCGCGTATCATCGCGCGTGGAGTTTGTTCCTCCTCGATCACGACCGGCGCGTCTCATTGGTATCGCGCAACATCCGCAAGGAGATGAAAAGCCGCCGCGACATTTACGCGTACGATCTGCTCGCGTGGTCCCTGCACAAACAGGGGCGCGATATCGAAGCATTGTCGGCGATTCACATGGCGCTCGGGCAAGGCACCAAGGACCCGTTGCTCGCGCGCCACGCCGCGGCGATCGAGGCAGCCGTCTCGAACACGACCGAGGCGGCGCGATGAGCACACTCGCCACATTCATGCAGCTCGGCTTCCGGCACATCGTCGACGTCGAGGCGATGGACCACATCCTGTTTCTCCTCGCGCTCGCGGCCATCTATCGATGGCGCGACGTCCGCGATGCACTGTGGGTCGTGACCGCATTCACGATCGGCCACTCGGTGACGCTCGCGTTGGCGGTGACCGGCGCGTTGACGCTTCCTTCGAACGTCGTCGAGTTCCTGATTCCACTCACGATCGTCGCGACGTGCGTCGAGAACATGCTGGTGAGCGATCGTGCGCGAGCGCCGTGGAGCGGGCGATATCGCCCGCTGTTCGCGGGCGTGTTCGGGCTGGTGCATGGCGCCGGGTTCGCCACCTATCTCCGCGCGATGTTCGTGGATCACGTCGCCCTGCCGTTGTTCGGCTTCAACGTCGGCATCGAGGCCGGACAGATCGTGGTGCTGCTCGCGGCGGCTGTGGCTCTGGCGATTTGCGACGCGGTGATCGAGCGATTGCGGGCGCATCGAGCGAGCTGGCCTGCGCTGAGATTACGCGTCGTCGGCGTTTCGCTCGCCGTATTCGTCATCGCGTCGCGGTGGGCGGTGGAGCGCGCGCCATGGTGATCGGCCTCGCGTTCGCCGCGATGCTCGTCGCGCGCATGCATCCCCTGCACACGACGATGACGGAGCTCACCGTGGACGAGGCGCGGCATTCGGTGCGCGCGGTCGTGCGCGCGTTCGCCGACGATGTGACGGCGGCGGCGAAGCGGCGCCTGTCACGTGGGGATTATGTCGCGGCGGGGCTCGCGATTACCGACGCCGCAGGCAGGCAGCTTGCGCTGCGCTCATGCGGCGTGCGCCACACCGGAGACGTGGTCTTTGTTTGCTTCGATGGAACGTTCGACGGTTCGCCGCGCGCGCTGCGACTCGCCGATTCTCTGCTCTGCGACCTGTTCGACGACCAGGTGAACGTAGTGCAGATCATCGACGGTGGAGAACGGCGCAGTATGCTGTTCGTGCGAGGCGATCGCGCGAAGCCGCTTCGGTGAAGCGTGTCATCCCGAGCGGAGCGCGGGATGACAGCGCTACCCCGCGAGCGCCTCGGCATCCTCGAGCGGCTCGTCGGTCTTCGGCGCGTCCCATTCGTTACCGCACTTGAGACACTTCCGGAAATCGCCGCGCGCTTTCGTAGACTTCATCTCGGCGCCGATGTATCCGCACTCAGGACACTTCTCGGCGACGGGCTTGTTCCACGCCACGAAATCGCAATCCTCATTCGAGCACGCGTAGAACGCGGTGCCGCGCTTGCGCGAGCGACGCTCCACCAGCTCGCCGCCGTCCTTCGGACAGAAGACGCCGGTCGGCATGGAGCGCGTGCCGCGACACTTCGGGAACGTGCTACAGCCCAGGAACTGGCCGCTTCGCCCCTGACGAATGACCATCGGTGCGCTGCACAGATGACATTTGTGCTCCGTCATCACCGGCTTGGCCTTCTCGCCCTTGATCGGCCGCGTGTACTTGCAGGTCTTCGGATGATTCTCGCAGGCGAGGAACGGTCCGAAGAAGCCGCCGCGCGGCTCGAGCTTGCCGCCGCAATCCGGACAGCGCGCATCCGCCACCGTCGAGAGGTCGTAGGCCTCGGCGATGAGGGAGGGGGCATCTACTTTGGCCAGCCGCAAGTTGAACGGCGACCAGAAGTTCTTGAGCACTTTCTGCCAGCCGAGGTCTCCGTCTTCGACCTTGTCGAGCTCCTGCTCCATCTCGGAGGTGAAGTCGACGTTGAAGATGTCGGGGAACTGCTTCACCATCACCTTCTCGACGGACTCGCCGAGCTCGGTGGGGAAGAAGCGGCGCTGGTTGAGCTCTACGTAGCGGCGGTCGGCGAGCACCGAGATGATCGACGCGTACGTCGACGGCCGGCCGATGCCCAGCCGTTCGAGTTCTTTAACGAGGCTCGCTTCGGAGAAGCGCGGCGGCGGCTCGGTGAAGTGCTGGCTCGGCGTGATACCCTTGCACGGCACCTTCTCACCGACGTCGACGACGGGCAGCGCCTGCTCGTCCTCGAGCGCCTTGGAGTCGCCTTCTTCGCGCGCTTCCTTATAGAGCGCCAGGAAGCCCTGGAACTTCACGATCGACCCGGTCGCCCGGAAGAGATAGCTGCGACGGCCGATATCCGGCTGCGACGCGGCGGGGATGTCGAAGTCGACGGTGGTCGTATCGAAGACCGCCGGCGCCATCTGGCTCGCCATGAACCGCTGCCACACGAGCTGATAGAGCTTGAACTGGTCGGGGCTCAGGAACTTCTTCACGGCGTCAGGGCGGCGCGTGGGATCGGTCGGACGAATCGCCTCGTGCGCGTCCTGCGTATTCTTCGACTTTTCGCTGCCGCCGTACAGCTGCGGCGTCTTGCAGACGAATTCCTCGCCGAACAGCGTACGCAGATAGTCGCGCGCCTGACTGGCAGCGCTTTCGGCCACGCGCGTCGAGTCGGTCCGCATGTAGGTGATGAGACCCACCGCGCCCTCGGCGCCGAGCTCGATGCCTTCGTACAGGTCCTGGGCGACGCGCATGGTGCGCTTCGAGCCGAACGACAGTTTCTTGGCGCCCTCCTGCTGCAGCGTCGAGGTCGTGAACGGCGCCGACGGATTCTTGCGGCGTTCGCGGCGTTTTACTTCTGTAACGTCAAAACTCTTACGCCCCTTGAGGTCGTCGAGAATGCGCTGCGCTTCGGCCTGATTCGCGATCTCGGCCTTCTTGCCGTCGATGTGATGAAGCTTTGCGGTGAACTGCTGGTTGTCCTTCTCCAGCTGCGCCTCGATCGTCCAGTACTCGACCGGCTTGAACGCGCGAATCTCACGCTCGCGTTCGACGATGAGCCGCAGCGCAACAGTCTGCACGCGGCCGGCCGACAGGCCCTTCTTCACCGTCTTCCACAACACCGGCGAGGCCTTGTACCCGACGAGACGGTCCAGCACACGACGGGCCTGCTGGGCTTCGACCTTCTTGCTGTCGATCTGCCCGGCATTCTGAATCGCGCGCTGCACGGCGTCCTTCGTGATCTCGTGAAACAGCACCCGCTTGATCGGCACGTTGAGCGCGCCGCGTTTCGGCGAGATCTGCGTCGCGACGTGCTGCGCGATCGCCTCACCTTCACGGTCCGGGTCGGTGGCGATGAAGACCTGGCTGCTTTCCTTCGCCACGCTCTTCAATTCGGCGATTGTTTTTTCTTTGCCCGGAATCGGCACCAGATCGGGCGCGAAACCGTTCTCCACGTCGATGCCGAGCTTCTTCTCGGGCAAGTCCATGATGTGCCCGACCGTCGCGCGAACGCGATAGCCGCGGCCCAGGTACTTCCCGATGGTCTTCGCCTTGGCGGGCGACTCGACGATGACGAGCGCGCTGCCGCCCGGCGTCGAGACCTCCTCGTCCTCCGGAACGTAGGCCGCGACCTTGGCGCGACCACGGCGAGCCGTCGCCTTGGTCACCGCCTTCTTTTTTGCCGCCGCGGCGCCTGCCTTCGCAGGCTTCTTCGCCGCGCTTTTCCGTGTTGCCATGCTCGGTTTACTCGGTGTACTCGGTGTACTCAGTGTACCGTCTGTGGTTGATCGGCGTCGCCCTGCTCACCATACCCGGCCCCTTCCATAAGAGAGCGCAGGTCGTCCAACGCAATGCGTCCGTCGATCTGAATGAGTGCTCGTTCTATGATGTGCTCGAGCTCCGCCGCATTCAGCGAGCCCGAACCGCTCAACGCCAGCAAATGTCCCCAGGCTTCCGGGGCGAAACGGCCGCGCTCGTGCGGGCCTAATACGCGAAACGTCATGAGTATCGTCGCTGCACCTTCGTGACTTCTGTGACTTCTGTGACTTGACGCCCGAGCCCAGTAAGAAGCAAGAAAGGGAGGAATAACGATGCATATCGCATCGATCCTCTCCCTGTCGAATCCTGCCATTGCCAGTCTGGCGTCGGCGGCCGATTCGCGCCCTTGGACCGAAGTCCGAGGCCGGAACGACCGTCTTGAACGCTAAGCTATGGATGCAAGCCCGCCGTAGCAAGCTCGGTGACTTTTTGTATAACCCTTTGCAGGTCAAAGAGTTCCGTGCTAACTACATGATCTGCCGACTCATACGCCGCTCGGCGAGCCTCAAACAGACGCTTGAGCTCGGTAAGCGGATCGGGCCGAGACAGCAGCGGGCGCATCGCACGCATTGGACCCAATCGTTTGAGGGCGCTCTCCGGCGTCACCCGAAGATAGACCAACTGGGCCGGCGGCCTCACGATCGAAACGACATCGGAGTTGGCAATCCAGCCCCCACCCGGCGACACGATCATGTTGCCGAAGTAGGTCAGCTCCTCGGTGATTTCGCGCTCTTTGCGGCGGAAGTAGGGCTCGCCCTTCTCGCCGAAGATCTGCCCGATCGACCGCCCTTCGCGGCGCTCGATCTCCTGGTCGATGTCCAGGAAGGTGCGACCGGTTGCGGCGGCTACCGCCTGCCCTACCGTCGTTTTTCCCGATCCGGGAAGGCCGACGAGAATGAGATGCGGTCTCGACGGATCAGCCGCCGAGTCGGGCTTCGAGGTGCGAAAGGTAGGCGTCATGATTGCGCTTGGTTTCGGAGACTGCGTCGCCACCGAACTTCTCGAGGAACGCATCGGCGAGCACGAACGCCAACATCGCCTCGGCAATGACTCCCATGGCCGGCACCGCCGTCACATCGCTGCGCTCGGCCACGGCTGACGCGGCCTCCCCGGTCGCGACATCGACTGTCGCGAGCGGGCGCATGAGGGTGCTGATCGGTTTCATCGCGACGCGCACGACGAGCGGCTCGCCGGTCGTCATCCCACCTTCGAGCCCTCCGGCGCGATTCGTCTTGCGGCGTACGTGACCGGTGCGCGTGTTGCCGTGCGCCATCTCGATTTCGTCATGCACGTCCGCGCCGGTGACGCGCGCGGCCTGAAAGCCCATGCCGATCTCGACGCCCTTCACCGCGGGGATCGACATGATCGCGGCGGCGATGCGGCCGTCGAGCTTGCGATCCCACGACACGTGCGACCCCAGGCCAACGGGGAGTCCATCGGCAACGACCTCGCAGACGCCGCCGAGGGTGTTGCCCGCGCGCTTGATCTCGTCGATGTGCGCGATCATGCGTTGCTCCGCGTCGCGATCGAGCGTACGCAGCGGCGACGCATCCGACGCGGCGTTGAGATCGTCGGGCATGGGATCGGGCCGCTGCGCATCGATGCCGCCCAGGTGCACGAGATGGCTGCCGATGCGCACGCCGAACTCGTTGAGAAATCTCTTACAGACCGCGGCGGCCGCGACGCGCGCGGTGGTTTCGCGCGCCGACGCACGCTCGAGAATGTCGCGCGCGTCGTCACGATCGTACTTGAGCAAGCCGGTGAGATCGGCGTGGCCGGGCCGCACGCGCGTGACGGCGCGTTTGCGCGGATCGGGATCGCCTTCGCGCGGCGCGGGGTCCATGATCTCCTGCCAGTTCTTCCAGTCGCGATTGTGAATGAGCATCGCGATCGGTGATCCGAGCGTCTGCCCGGCGCGGACGCCAGAGAGAAACTCGATGGCGTCTTTCTCGATCTGCATGCGACGTCCGCGGCCGTAGCCCTGCTGTCGCCGTGCGAGCTCGGTGTCGACGTGCGAGGACAGCAGGTGCAGGCCGGCCGGCATGCCCTCGAGGAGAGAGACCAACGCGGGGCCGTGCGATTCCCCTGCGGTCGAAAAGCGTAATGGCATTCGCAGAAGATAGCTGGCCGGCGCGGCCGAAGGCCGCGCCGTCCCCTGCGGCTGAAGAGCCGCGCCGCCTGGCCTTCTTACGGGCCCGGCTTGATATCGTTCGCCGTCAGATCGATCACGACCAAACCGGCCTGGCTCAGCGCGAACAACTTCATGATCACCGACGGCGGATCGCCCGGCATGGGCAGCGACGCGCGCAACGGGCCGTAGATCGCGTTCTTCAGCGGCAGCCGCGCGCGATTGATGTAATACGCCATGTCCATCACTTCGATCGAGCCACTCGCCGCCGCCGCAAACGCAATGCGCTTGCTCTGTGGCGTCAGCGTGCCGTCGGCATCCGGATGGAAGGCGATACCCGCACCGTCATCCGCCGAATCGTACTTGCCTTGCAAGCGCAAGTGGAACGGATCTTCGACGGCCGCGAAGTACGATTGCGCGCCGTGCGACGCGACCGTACCGCCGCTCTTGTCCAACGCGACACCGAACACCTTTTCCGACGCGTTGTCCGTGAGATCGCTGATCGTCACCACGGGCGAGAAGAACTGCGGCACCTTCCCCACGGAGTCGGCGACCATGATCACGCGGCCCGCGCCCGTGGTGTGGCCCTCACCGAACGCCACCCAGTTCCGGTTTCCGCTCGCCGCGGCAAAGGTCGTGTCGGTGAGATTCAAGCTCGTGACGTCGAGACGCAACACGGCTTCGGCATCACTGCCGCCCGCGACGGCTTGGGCGACCGCGTTGACCGGGATCGAGTCCTGAACGAAGATCGTTCCGCTGCGCTGGCCGTACGGGTGATCCCACATGAAGAGCGTATCGGAATTCGGCGACGTCGCGAGCGCGGCGCCGACCGCAACAGAGTCGACGTTGAACAGCGCGTAGATCTGCTGCGTGCCCTTGATGAGCGTTCCGTACTGCCAGATCTGTCGCGGATCCGGCACCGGTAGCGAGGGATCGAGCCAGCGAATCGTGCCGGCCGGCGCCGTGGGTGTCGGCCGCGTCGAGTAGAAGATGCGGCCGCCGCGCGACTGCGCGATGTATTGCGGACGGTCGGAGTAGCTGAACGGTCCGTCGACGGTCAGACGGATTTTGCCCGTGTTCTCGTCCTTGATGACCGTGACCGTGAACACGTAGGTGTTACGAGTCAGAATGCGGTTCGCGAGATCCTCGTGCAGCGCCGAGACGTTCGTGCCGCCGATGAACACGCGGCTGATGTTGGTGCCGCCCGAGTTGGCGACGAGCAGCGTGTCGGGATTGTTCGACACGAACAGTCCCCACGGCAGCGATCCAACCGGAATGCCCGTCGGCGAGAACGCCTTGTTGGGACTCTGCCAGACTTCGAGCAAGTTGAAGTCGGTGTTCGAGAGGAACACGTTGCCGCGCGCCTGATCGACCGCGACGTCGCCGATCGTGCCCTGGCGAGGCAGCGCGAACGTGCGGCCGTACACGACGAGCGTGGAATCGACGCGCGCGTTCGCGATGTTCCCTTCCGACGAGCCCTTGGTGACGGGGACCGCGAATCCGACGCGGCCGGCTTGATCGATCGCGAAGGCCGTGATGCCGAGCTTCTTGCCCTGCTGCGTGGGCGGCAGGTTGAGTGCCACCGTCTGCTTCACGTTGGCGTTGAACGGCGGCGGCAGATTCACCGTATCCGCCTGAATGACGGCGTTGGTGCTGTCGCGAATGATGATGCCGACCGCGGCGATGCCATCGCCGGTCGCCGTGACGGTCACCGAATCGGTGAATTCACTCTTGATCGGCACGACCTGCGTCACGCGCGGCACCGAAACGCCGGTGCTGCGTACGAACGCGACGACCGGCGACGAGCCGCCCTGCTGGCGATTCACGTCGACCGCCGTCGCGCTGACGGTGATGCGGCTTCGAATGGGCGCGTCCGCTGGAATGCGAACGACGCCCTGGAACGTGATGTCGCGCGGCGCGGCGGTGAAGACTTGCGTCAACGTCGTGTCGAGCTTCGTGGGCCACGTCGATTCGCCGCGCACGCGAATGTCGATGCGATTGATACCATCCGGATGCTGCGCACGCGCCGCAACGCTCAGCCCCGTACCGGCCGGAATGCTGTCGCCCGGCGTCGGCGAGACGATGTCGACCTTCGGGCCCGACACGAGATTCACACGCACCTGCGCGGTATCGGCCAGCGCCACGCTGTCCGTCGCCGTGACGATGATGACGAGGCTGTCGAGTGTCGTGTCCTTCTGATCGATCGGCTGGAGATAGCGCCGGATCGTCGTGTCTTTCAGTCCGGGACGGAAGGATCCTGCCGGAGGAATCTGGATCAACCGGTACCGCGGCGTCTGCGTGAACGTACCGAGATCGATGCTGCCCGCCTGCGTCACACCGATGATCGACGCGTTCCGCAGCGCGAGGTCGTCATGCAGCCGAACCGTGACGAGAATGGAATCGCCGATATTGACGAGCGTCCCGACGGTCGGCGAATCGATCGTGATCGTCGGCGCTTTCGAGTTCTTCGTATTCGTGCTCGGCGTCGTGCGCGTGCCGGTGCCGGGCGACGTCATCGAGCCCGCCGTCGGCAAGCTCGAGTCGCAGCTCGCGACGACCGCGATGGCGGCGCCGAGAAGGAAGAGGCGGGCGAATAGGACGTGGGAATGCTTCATGTCACAAGACTCCAGATGGTTCGCGTGCGGGCGTTACGGGTGCCCGGTATCGAACGCTTGGCCTTCGTCGATGATGTGCGGCGTGATCAAGATGAGCAGATCGCGCTTGGTCTCCGTGCGGTTGGTCACACCGAACAGATGTCCGATGATCGGCAGATCCACGAGAATCGGCAGACCGGTGCGCGTGACGTTGACGGTGGTCTGCGTGAGACCGCCGACCACCATCGTCTCGCCGTCGGCGACCAACATCTCGTTGTCGACTTTCTGCGTCGGGAAGACCGCGCCGACGTCGCTGGTCTGGAACTGCACGTCCGAGTTCTCGACGTGGACGCGCATCTGGATCTGGCGGTTGTTCGTGATCTGCGGCGTCACCGTGAGGATGATGCCGACCTGCTGCATCTGCACGGTGGCGCGCGGCGCGTTGCTCGTGTTGCCCGCCGCCGAACCGGCGTCGATGATGCGCACCGGCACCGTCGTACCGGCAACGAGGCTCGCCGTCCGATTGTTCAGGACCGTCGCGCTCGGCTCCGCCTGCACGTCGAGCAGCGTGTTCGTCTGCAGCGCTTCGAGGAACGTCGTGAAGTCGAAGTTGCCCATCGCCGTCGAGTACACGAGCTGCAGCGCGGCGCCCGGCACACGCGCCGTGGCGTTCGCGATCGCCGACACGGTGTTGCCACCCAGCAAGATCTGGCCGGCCGTGGTCAAGGGATTGCCCGCCGAGTCGAGGCGCGGCACGATGTCGTTGAAGAACTGCTGCTGTGAGCCCAAGTCGTAGCGAAGGCCCAGGCCTTCGAGCGTGCTGCGATCGACGAGAATGATCTTCGCCTTGATGTTCACCTGCGGCTGCCGCACATCGAGGCTGTGCGCGTACGCCTCGAGGTCATCGAGCGCGGACGGCACGTCGGTGATGCTGATGCTGTTCGTGATCGTGTCGGCCGTGACGGCGCCGCGCGTCGGGCATTGCAGGTTCATCATGACGCCGACTTGCGGCTGCTGCTGCACCTGCATGGCGGTCGGCTGGCCCGCCGTCGGCTGAATCGGCCCGTTGGGCAAATTCTGCGCGGTGAGCGGCGGTGCTTGCTGCGATACCGTCTGGACGGTCGGACACGTACGCGTGAGCCGCACGGTGACGGCCTGTGCGACCGAGTTCGCGCGTGCGTAGTTGAGGCGCACGTTGCGCGTGTTCAGCGGAATGAGCGCCTGGGTGGTCTGCTGCCGCGACGCGATGTTCTCGAACGTATCGACGATGATGATGCCCTGCGGATTGACGGTGACGTCATAGCCGTTGGCGTTCATGATCGCCTTGAGCGCGACGTCCCAGGGCTGGCAGATGATATTCGCGGTGATCGTTCCCGACACGTTCTTCGAGGGGAGGATCGTACGGCCCGTGAAGGCCGAGAACGCCGCGAGGACGTCGGCGATGGTGTTCGCCTCGAAGTTCGCGGTAATACACGGTTCCTGGCTGCGCTGCTGCGCAGTCTGCGTCGGGCGTGCGGCGAGGTCGTGCTCGGCGTCGGACGTTGAGCGTTGGGCGCTGGACGCTGGGTGCCGGGCAGCCACGTTCTCGAACGACGCCGCAGATTCGCGCGGCATCACGCGCGCGGCCTCGTGAGCATCGTGAGCATCGTGAACATCGCGCGCATCGGTCGCATCGCCGGCGGCGGCTGCACCGACAGTCCATGGCGCAAACTTTTCGGCCGCGCCGTCGACGCGCACGTGCACTTCGCCGTCTTCCTGGGTGACGTCGTAGGCGTGCGGCGCATCGAGCGTGAGAACGATGCGAACGACCGTCTTCGTGAATTGCGAGTAGCGCACCCGGGTGATACCGCCGCGCGCCACACCATCGTATGAATCGCCCGCGGGAAGGCCAAGCGTCGCCCCGGTGAGATCGACGACGATCTTGTCGGGCTTCGACAGCGTGAAGTGCTTGAGCGTGACCGAACCATCGACGCGCACGACGACGTCCGCGCGGCCGGCGGCCGGGACGACGCTCAGCGACACGACGGTCGCATCATTCGGCGTCGAGAGCGCAGCCGCCGCGGCGGGACGACCCGCGAGCGCGCCGAACGCGACCAGCAAAGCCGTTCGCACGGCGGGCGCCAGCGTCCGGAGTGAGTTCATCTTCCCCTCTTGGTAGTGTCGCGCAGAACCAGCGAGTCTAGACGCGAAGTGCCGAATTCTTCGATCGTGAAAACGACGGACAGCACGTGAATGGCGGTCACGCGCATGCGGCCGAGCGCGGACCCCGCCGTCACGCGATACTGAGTGTTGTTGGTGAGATCCCGCATGATGGCCACCGAGTGGCGGCCAGACGCGTCGTAAATGATGTTGCTGAGCTTGAGATCGCTGAGCGCGGGCCGAAGCTCGTTGGTCGTGAGCAGCGACACGAACGGATCTCGACGACCGTCGCGACTGTACTCGTACGCCTCGCGATAGAGGATCGTCGGGATGGTCATAGTATCGGCCTTGGCGACGTTGAGCTGAGCCCCGGGCTTGGTGCTCGACGGCGTCGCCTTCGGCCCAGGCGCGGCCGGCGGTGCGGCCTTTTGCGGTGCGGCCTTTTGCGGTGCAGCCTCTTGCGGCGCATTCTTCTGGGCCGCGCCCTTTTGCGGCGTCGTCGCTTCGGGATGCTGCTCCGCTTCGACGTGCGCGCTCGCGGCATTCGCCGCCTTCTGCGCCGCCTTTTTCGCGGCGGTGAAGGGGTCCTGCGCGTCGGCGCGGTGCGCCAACGCGATGAGCGCGAGCGCGACGACGGCGGAACGCATCGCAACGGACATGACGTGTCTCATGCAGCGCATCGTGGGACGCATCGTGGGACGCATCATGGCGCCCCCGGCTTTGCGGCGGTCGGTCCCGGCGGGGGCCCGTGCGCGACGTATGTCTCGATACCGAAACTGGCGTCGAGGAACGCTTCGTCCCGCTTCGGACGGAGCTCGCCGGTCCGCGAGGTGGGATTGAGCGAGAGATTGATCGGCGCGACAATGCGGGGCAGCGAACCGATGTTCGCGAGGAACGCGCCGACCTTATGGTACGGGCCGACGACGCCAATCTTGTATTTATACGTATCGAATTGATCGCCCTGGATCACACCGTCGGGCGCCACGGCCGAGAGCTCGAGGCCGGCGCTGCGCGCGGCGTTGGAGATCGACTCGAGCAGCGGCGGCACTTCGTTCGACGTCGGCACGAGATGGCGGAGCGTGTTCAGCTCGCGCGCATACGCGTCGGCTTCCTGCTTCATCTTGGTGGCCGTACCCTTCGCCACCTCGAGCTTCGCGACTTTATTGAGCGAGTCGAGTGTGTCGAGCCGCACTTCGATCAGATGCAGATCGTCGCGCTTGGGCGTCCAGTACAACTGCTGATACACGCCGGCCAGGCCGACGGCGAGAATGGCGACGATGACGAGGCGCTGATCGCGCGGGTTCTGCGGAAGCAACGCCATGATTACCGGCTCCCCGCCGCGGCCGTCAGCGCCAGCGGCACCCGATGAATGAAGGTCGTGTCGGGGCGCGTGTAGTTCAGCGTCAACTGAAACTCCGTGACTTCCTTGCCGTTGTCGAGCGCCGGCCCGGACTTGTCCAGCAGCACGTTCGCCAGGAACGGCGACGATTCGAGATCTTTCATGAAGCGCGTCAGCGCCTCGATGTCGACGGTCCGGCCGACGAGGCGCACCTGGATCTGATCCTTCGGGATCTCCGTATCCAGGCGCTTGGGCGGCCGATTGAGCTTCTTCGCCGCGGCAGATGTATCCTGCGGCGTCTTCGGCGTGATCACGACGTTCGACTGCCCCTGCGGCGTGCCCGCGAAGGACATCAACGTCAGCCACGTGTACTGCGGCAGCGCACGGCTGATTTCATCCATCACGTGCGGCCACACGTAGCGATCCTCGTCGAGGCCGCGGATGATGTTCACCTGGCGCAGGAGCGTGTCGCGAACCGCCTCGGACTTGTAGCGGTCCTTGAGGAAATTCGCATACCGCGTGGAGTCGCGAACCGCCTTCTCGTGCCGCGCGGTGAGCGTTTCCTCTTGCCTGGTCTGCGACCAGTAGAGATAACCGACCGCCGCGAGCGCGACGACGACCGCCGCGATCGTTCCGATGAGCACCTTGTCCTTGAGGCGGCCGGAGACGCCGGCGGCCAGCTCGCCGAAGTTGATCGGTTGCCGCGCCGCGGACTTCGAGCGCCGCGCGCCAGGCAGCAGATTGATTTCAATCATGCGACCTGCCGCAGCGCCAATCCGATTGGCAGCATGAGGAGCGGCGCGATCTCGTCCGTCACGAGCGAGTCCAGCGCGCCCTCGCGGATCTTGAGATTCGCGAGCGGGTTCGCCTGATGCACGGTGAGCTTGAGCCGCGCGGCGAGCATGTCGTTGAGGCCGGGAATGCGGGAACCGCCGCCACACGTATAGATCGAGCGGAGCGTGCCGCCACCACGCTGATTCTGCGCCAGGAACTGCGCGGCGCGTTCGACGCCGACCGCGATTTCCTCGCCGCGGCCCTCGAGCACCGACTCGAGATGCGGCGAGCGATCGTAGCCCTGGATCAGCTGCTGCGCCTCGTCCGCGCTCAGGCCGCGCTCGCGTTGCAAGTCCTCGCGAAAACGCCGCGTACCGACGGTCAGATCACGCGTCAACAGCGGCACGCCGTCTTCGAGAATGTTGATGTTGGTCACGTCGTGGCCGATATTGACCAAACCGACCAATCCGGACATCGCGTCGGGATGGTTCACCTCGAACGCGTTGTGCAGCGCGAACGCTTCGACGTCGACGATCGCCGGCTCGAGGCCCGCGTCCGTCAGTACACGAAGCTTGGACTCGACCAGCTCGCGCTTGGCCGCGACGAGCAGCACGCTCATCTCGAGGCCATCGCCGTCGGGATCGAGGATCTGGAAATCCAGCTCCACCGACTCCATGTCGAACGGCACGTGCTGTTCGGCTTCCCATCGCATCAGCTCGCGCGCCTGCGCTTCCTTGACGCGCTCGATCTGAATTTTCTTGATGATGACGTCGCGGCCGCCGACGGCGGTGACGACTTCCGTCGACTTGACGCCGGCGCTCGCGAGCGCAGCCTGAATCGCCTCGGCGACGATACCGGGGTCCATCACTTCGCCTTCGACGATGGCGTCGGCGAGCAGTGGAGTCACGGTGACGCGCACGAGCTCGGGCTCGCGCTTGGAATGGTCAACCACCGCGACTTTGATCAGGCCTGAACCGATGTCGAGACCGACGGTGGACTTCTTCCGACCAAACAGGGGCATGGATTACCGATAAACCGGTGTGCGGGGAAACGGGCGGGGACCAAAGCGGCGGCCACACCTACCCTATCCCACCGAACACGACCGACGATCCACTAGGTAACATGGGCCAACGGAAGTGATGGCCATCACACGGTTTAGAACAAATCCGCCCAGCTGCGCCGACGAATGGGGCGCGGCGGCAGAGCGCGGCGCAGCGCCTGTGCGACGGCGCACGGGTCGTACGTGATGGCGGACCCGGTCAATCGCACGGCGGGAACGTCCGCGGAGAACGACAATACCGCGCCACGCATCGAAAATCCGCGCGCGGCGGTGATCGGACCGCGCGCGACGATCAATCCATTGGCGCTCCACGTGCCGAGGACCGTCACCGCGCCGCCGACGATCAGGATGCCGGTGAAGCTTCCTCCGGCGATGATCGTGTCGCCGCGCACGTGGGTGACGGCGGACGCCGAATCAAGCACCGCCGACGGATGCGCGGTCAGGTAGTAGACCGCGGAATCCGAAAGCTGAGCGGTCAGCGGAGCATTGTGCGGCCGACAATCGGCGTCGCCGGTGGAATCGATCGCGACCAGCGAGCTGTCGCCCAGGTCGATCGTTCCGCGAGCCACGATGCCGGCGGACGGCAGTGGGCCGATCGCGCCGAATCGTGCGACGATGCCAATGCGGCGGTGGCCCTGTTCCGGTCCGGTGAGATCTGCATCGGACGTCAGCCACAGCAGCTGACCGGGCAGACGCGTCACGCCAACCGTCCCGCGAACGCGATCCGGCTGCGCTGTCGGCACCACGAACGAGGTCGAAATGCCGAGCGGCAGATCGGCAAGTCCGAATTCGGTGCTCGAGGTGAGTACCGTCGTGGCAGCGTAGTCGGCCGCGGCCCCAAGGAGCTCATCGGATTGAACGAGCCGCGCGGAGCGCTGCGACATCGCCGTGGTCGCGAAGGCGCCCGCGGTGAGCAGGCCGAGCAGGACGATCAGCGCCAGCGCGGCAACGAGCGCAACGCCTCGGCGGTTTGCGATCGCACCCATTAGCGATTTCTCATGAACACGAACGCCGTCGCGGAATCGCGCGCGCGCGCCGCGACGCCCGCTGCGCCGAGCGCGCGATGCACGTGCTGTGTTTCGCCGCGAACATCGACGCGGATGAGAGCGATCGCGCGCGAATCCGCCACCGGTGTCGAGAGCACTGTGCCGGTGGTATCCAGATACGTGAAGCGCAAACCTGACTGCGCTGCTGAAAGGAATGGCCCGGCGACCGGCTGGATGGTGTTCAGCCGCAGCGAGCTGTTGTTCCAGTCGCGCTGGCCGACGTACCAGTCGTTGTCCGATGCCTTGTACAAGCTGTAGCGCACCGGACGCGTGACGCGCACCGGCATGCCGAGCGGACTCGATGGGCGTGTGGACAACGTGAGGGACACGCGCGCGAGCGATCGTTGCGTCGCGTCGAGCGCGGGGGCGGGACTCGGACATGCGCCGGGTGCCGCGGTGCCGACGCCGGTGACGCGTGCGGGCATCCATGTGGGGCCGGAGTCGTCCAGCGACAGCACCCACGCCGTGTCGTTCGCTTCGATCGGCTGCGCGATGCTCGCCAGTGTCGTCACCGTCGTCGCGACGGGCGCAAGCACGAGCGACGACGCCGTCGTATCACAGACGACGGCATTCGCGATCACCGAACGGAATTCGACCGCCGTATCGCGAGCATCGCGTACGTCGCCGGCCGCGGTGGCGATCGCGCGAAGTTCAGCCGGCACGATCGCGCGTGCGTCCTGAAGCTGCGCACCGAGTGCGGCGTCGTCGGCGAGGTCGGCGAGAACACGCTGTTGCTTGACCGCGATCCCGGTGACGATCGCGAGCATGACTCCCGCGACCGTCATGGCTACGACGAGCTCGGACAGCGTGAAGCCTGTCCGGACGCGGATGCACACCGGTGCGCCGTGGCGCATCAACACGGCAGCCTCGTCGCGAGCACGACGGCGTGCGCGCTTCCGTACGCAACGAAAGTCACGCTGTCGCGCAGATCGCGCATGCCGGTTGGCGCATCGATCTCCGACCACTGTTCGGCGAACGGCGGCGCGGTACTGCCGGCACGCGCGCCGCAGGGCGAGGCGCCCAGATTTTGCAAACGGTTAGCGGCGGCATTGGTCGCCGTGTTGCGTGCGCGCGCTTCTGTTTGGCGCCGCACGGCGACGGCCGTCGCACCGGCAAGTGCGAGCAAGCCGACGTCGACGAGCACGACGGCGACGAGGAGCTCGACCAAAGTGAATCCGCGTCGAAGCGACATTGGCCGAACGTACCACGGCTCGCCGCGTTCACACGTACCTAATGTTTGCAAGGCGGCGCATTGGGATGCAACACGCACGGCCGCAGCACTTCCCGACGCAACTACTATTTGCTCATGGAGTTCGCTTCCTTGGAACCGACGCCCAGCGACGCGGACGGATTATCCGCCAACCGATCGACGATTTCACATCGGATCGACCGGGCGCATCGGCTCGTGCACATCACGTTGGCCGGCGACGTCGACAGCGACGCGCTCTATGCCGCGTGCGAGCGTCTCTTCGCGGATCCGGGCTTCACGCGCGGGATGGATGTGTGCATCGAGTGCCGCATCCTCACGTCGATCCCGGCGGACGAGCAGATTCGCGCCCTGGCGCTGAGCGCGCTGCTCCATCGGGCCCAGCAGCGCGTCGGGCGCGTGGCGATCGTGGCGACGACGGCGCGTGGACACGAAGCGGCGTCGGTCTTCGAGCTGTTCGCCGACGCGCCGGAGTTTCGGCTCGCCGTGTTCAGCGATGCGACTGCGGCGCGCGAGTGGCTCGGAATTACTTCTTCCTGACGTCGACCTCGACGTTGTTCAAACCCGAGCCGCTCAACTTGCCGAAAATCTTCGCCTCGCTCGACGACATCGTGCCGTCGTAGTTCGCATCCTCGAACCCGGCGACCTGCACCAGCAGGTGCAGCGTCGGATACTTGAACGTTCCGGACACGTTGCCCTGGAACGAACCGCCGACGCTGGCGAGGACCCCCGCGCCGCTGACGAGCGTATCCGCCTGAACGACGTTGAACGAGAACGAGTATCCGTTCTGAACGCCCGACCACTGGCCATCGACGGTCTGCACCGGGCCAAGTGTGTTGTCGGTGCAACTCAGAAGGGCGACCGCACCCGCCGCCCACAGAATTCGACGCATGAGTAAACGCATATCAGTAAGGAAACACCGGGTGAGTAAAAAAGGGGAGGCCTGACGGCCTCCCCTTTTTTGGTGACTAAACGAGAGCTTACGCCTTGCGATCCGTGCAGCCCGTGAAGTTCGGGTTGCCGTTCGACTCGCCCGTGGTGATGGGCAGGTTCACGTCCGTCGAGAAGGTCGTGCCGCGGTAGTGCGTACCCACGGGGAAGACTTGGTCCTGAGTGCGGCCGTACTGCCGAATGAGGCGGCGCATATCGTTGAGACGCTCGCCGCGGCCAAACGTCCAGAACGCCTTCTCACGGAACAGCAGGTTGATGCGGCCGTCCGCCGTGCCCGGATCGGTGAGCGCCGGTAACGCATTCGCGGTATACGTGATGCTGCTCAACGTCAGCGTGGTGGCGCGCAGCGCGTTGAGAATCGTGATCATCTGCGCCGGGTTGTTCGCCTGCAGCGCGGCCTCGGCTTCGATGAGACGGGCGTCGATGCCATTCACGACCGACACCGACGACACCTGCTGATAGATCGGTGTCGTGATCGAGTAGCTCAGCCCATCCTGCGCCTTGGTCGTATCGCCCTTCGAGCTGACACTGTAGTTCGACGGCACGCGCGGATCCTTGGCCGAGAAGAACGGAATGCTGTTCTTCACGAGGATGTTGCGTGCGTTGCCTTGGACGCTGTCGCCGACGCCATACCGACGCTGGCTCAGGCCCTGGTTCCAGATGCCGTTCGTTCCACCCGACAGCGACGAGGAAACGTCATAGCTGAAGGTGGTCGGAATGCCGTTCACCAGCGCGGCGGCCTTCGACGCATTGGCGAGGCTGATGCCGAGGAGCGCGCGCGCCTCGCCGATCTTTGCGGCGCGGTTGATGATTACCGTCGCGGCGTCGGTGGCGCTCGCGATCGTGATCGCCGAGTCGTACGAGGCCACCGCCGCCTGGAAGACGTCACTGATCGGGAGCGGTGTGCCGAGCTTGATGTCGGCGCCGGCCGCGTCGCTGAGCGGAATGCCGTTGCAGAAGTCCGACGCGAGCTGCGCGTAGGCGAATCCGCGAATGAAGTACATCTCGGCGATATCCGACGCGGGCGTCGGCTTGAACTTGTTGAGCAGGCCGATCGCGATGTTGGCCGAGGTCGGAACGCGATAGATGGCGCGCAGCGAACCGTCCACCGACGAGTTGCTCGTCGACGTCTGACGCTCGTCCACCTCGTCGTTCTGTACGAACGTCGACGTGGTCGTCCATTCGTCGCCCAGCAATCCGCCCATCAGCCAGGTGCCCTCGGTTCCGGCGTTGCCGGAACCGACGGTCATCAGGCGCAGGCGCGCGAGCGCGCCGTTTCGGACGGACGTCGCGCCCGCCGCAGACTGCACCGACGAGGGGTCGATGATGTCCGGATCGGGCGCCTCGAGCAAGTTGTCCTTGAAGTCGGAGCAGGCGGCCAGCCCGCTCACGACCACCAGGGCCGCGCAGAGCGCGCGGCCACTTTGCCAAATATGTCTCATGAGTTGAGTCGTGGTCGCTGGAGTTAGAAGCCGAGGTTCAGGCGGAAGATGAAGTACGTGGGCTGCGCGAACGTCTGGAACTCCGACGGCGAATCGCCGCCTTCGCCGACCGCGAAATCGCTCTCGGGATCGGTGCCGCGATACTTCGTCCAGGTGTGGAGGTTACGCGCCGAGAAGACGAGGGTGCCCGACCGCGCGCGGGTGCGCGAGACCAGCGCCTGCGGCAACTGGAGCGTCGCCGACATTTCGCGCCACTTCACGAACCCGCCCGGCTGGAAGAAGCCGTCGAGCGTCGGCTGCGGCGTCACGTTCTGCGCCGCCACGACCATCGCCTGTTCCTGCAGCGAAGCATTCGGGTTGTTCAATCCGTTGCAATTCTGGCGGCTCGCGCAGCGAATGCGCTCGGTATTGTTGTACCACAGGTTGCCACCACGCCAGTCGAGCAGGTTCTGAATGCGGAGCTTGCGGCCGAACAGATCGATGCCCGACGTCAGCGACGTCAGATAGCGGGGCTCGGCGTAACCACGGAAGATCGTATCGTTCGAGACGTAGACTTCCGTCAGCGCCGAATCCTTGTTCCAGGTCAGGATGCCATCCCCGTTGCGGTCCTTGTACCAGAGGATCGGACGAGCGAACAGACCGCGGATCGGATATCCGGCCTTCACCCAGTTCGTCGTGCCGACCTGCGTCTGGGTGTTGCCAAGGCTCACGACCTTATTGGCGATGAGCGACGACGTGAGGTTGAAGTCGAGACCGATGTTCCGGCGATCGAGCACCGAGCCGCCGAGCGTGATCTCCCAACCCGCGTTCTTGACCGCGCCGATGTTCTGCTGCTGCGACGTCGCCGTCACGCCCGTCGACGGTGCGACGATCGCACCAATGAGAGCGTCGTGCGTGAGACGCGAGAAGTAGGTCAGGTTGAACTCGAGGCGGCTGTTGAACAGACGCGAATCGAAGCCCGTCTCCCACTCCGTGGAACGTTCGGGTTTGAGGCTGTCGTTACCGATGGTCGCGAACGTCTCGATCGGGAGATCGGTGCCCTTGATGCTCGAGGAGCTCGCCGAGAACGTGCGGTTGGCGGTGTTCGAGCCGGGCTGCACGCCCGAGGCGCCGTACGCGAGACGCGTGCGGAAGCTGCTGACGTGGTCGAAGATGCTCGAGTGCGGGAACCACGACTCGTCCGACATCACCCACGACAAGCTCCCCTTCGGGTAGTACACGCGCTGGAACTTCGTACCGAAGGCGCTGTTCTGGTCCGTGCGCACCGCGCCGGTCAGGAACAGGCGATCGCGAATGGCGGCCGCTTCTTCGACGAACACGCCAAGGGTCTTGGTGATCGTCGTGCCTTCCGAAGCCCCGGACGTGGCGCCGCTGCTCGCCGTCTGTGCGCCCGGCGGCAACGTCGTGCCGTCTGCTTCGTTCTGGTCGAGCCGCGTGTTGACGTACTGCGTGCCCAGCGTCGTCTTGAAGTTCAGCCAATTGAAGCGCGACGGATTGTAGTTCGCCGTGGCGCCGAGATCGGCGGTGAGATTCGCGATGTTCGTGCGGCCGTTGCCGGCGAAGCCGTCACGATACGTTGCCGTAATCGGCGCCGCTTCGCCGTTCATGTGGAGATTGAAGTCCACACGATCCGCGAAGTCTTCACCGACGTTGGCGCGCGTCGACAACCACGACGTCGGGCGCCAATTGAGGTTCGAACTGATGATCGAGCGGTTGACGTTCTGCTGGAGCAGCTCTTCCCAGGTGTACGCCGGCGTCCACGCGCGATAGCCATGGAGCGGGGTGTTCACGATCGCGACGGTGCCGTTGTTGACGTACCCCGGACCACCGAACGCCTGCGAGCCGATGCCCACCGTGTTGTTCGATTCGTTCGACGTGCGTTGCGTGATCGTCGTGTAACCGAAGTTCACCTGCGCGTCGAACTTCTCGTTCACCTGACTGCTGATGTTGCCGCGGAAGCTGTTCATCAGACGCGCGTTCGGACGCGTGGTCCAGTCGTGCGCGGTGATGCCGAGCGAGTCGTAGCGCTGGCGCTCGAACGCCGGCAGATCGAACACGCCGATTTCATTGTCGCGGCCCGCGGAAACGAAGTAGCGCACCGCATCCGTGCCGGCCGACAACTGAATGCCGGCAGCGTCGCGATTGCCTTTGCCGAGCGGCGTGGCGTTCGGATCGGAGATCGGGCTGTACGTACGAAGGCTGTCCTTGATGCAGGTCCCGGCGGCGACCGCCGGCAGCGTGCACTGGCCCGCTTGAATGAGCAGCGCGCCCGAAGGGCTGTGGCCCGCGAGCGTGTAGTTCGTGAAGTAGTTGTGCATGTCATCGAGGACGCCGCCCTCGACGAAGCCATTCCAGCGCGCGGCGCCCGCGCGGCCCTTCTTCGTCGTGATGACCACGACGCCGTTGGCGGCGTCGGTGCCGTACAGCGTGGCCGCCGACGGACCCTTCACGATCTCGATGTTCTCGATCTGCTCGGGGTCGATGTCGCCGAGACGGCTGAAGTTCGAGCCGCCGTTGCCGAACGACGCCGAGCTGTTGTTGGCGCTCATGCGAATGCCGTCGATCACGTAGATCGGGTCATTCGAGAGCGACACCGAGCTCACACCGCGCACGCGAATGCGCTGGCCCGAACCCGTCTGCCCGCCGCCCTGCACCATCACGCCCGGCACGCGGGAGTTGAGCACGTCGGCAAGATTCCGGATGGGCGCCTCTTCGGTGAGCTTCGAGACCGAGACGTTTTCGACCGCGTTGCCGACTTCGACGCGGCGCTGCTCGCCGGTGGCCGTCGTCACGACTTCCTGCAGCTGCACGATCGTCTGAGCCATCACGAAGTCGAGCGTCGCCGTTTCGTTGTCGCTGACGCGGACCGACTTCTTCTGCTCCTGATACCCGACGCGAATGATTCGAATCTCGGCCGTGCCGGCCGGGACGCGGCGAATCGTGTACTTGCCATCCGGCCCGGTCAAACCAACCAGGCTGGTGCCGACTACGATCACGCGCGCTTCTTGGAGCGGCGCATTGGTGCCTTGCGCCGTCACCGTACCGGCGAGGGTCCCGCCTTGCGCGGCGGCGACCGTAGCAGTCGTCGTAAGTAGCGCTAGTGCAACAGCGCCGACGGCGAGGCTGCTCAGCCTCATCAATCTCATCGTACGTGCCTCCCTGAACTGTGGGACTTGGGGGGAAATGCCCCGGGCGCCGCGACGACAGTCGCAGCGGCCAGTGGGATGTGCGGTGTGGGACGGTTGAACGGTTGGAACGATCAAAATGCCGAGGAATGACCGAATTCTTTCCTGGTTACCGAGGAGTGTCGGCCATCACACCAACTGCACACTAACTGCGGCATGGACGCTTCGCGTCACGTTTCGCGGGCCGCGGACCGCCGGTGGGTGGAGGAGTCTCGTATACGGTATCCGCGATGTCAAGCTCATTCTCGTGTAAGGAGATAGCAAAAGAGCCCGGCGACTGTAAAGTCACCGGACTCCCATGCTTTTTCACGCCAGCAGGGCCGCGTGCGACCCGGCCCAAGCCGTGTTACTCGTTACTTACAAGCCGGCTCGCCTTCCGCGGCGGTCGGAACCGTCGGGTTCGACGTGTTGATGCCGATACCGCACGTCGTGCCGGCCAGCTGCGTGTGCGACGTCGTGGCCGACCAGTACCCAGCGCCCGTGGTGATCGTCGGCGAGTTCACGCCGGTCGAGCTCTGGTACTTGAGATCGGTGATCGTCGCCGTGTACTTCGACGAATCCGAGAAGAACGCCTCTTCGGCCGTCACGAGGTTACGCAGATCCGACTTCATGGCGGTGATGTACGCCTTCGACTTCGTGTTCGCGAACTTCGGGA